>OCAM01001477.1_pt1 | contig 11412 bp, 13 predicted proteins | sample 1538281 | NCBI WGS metagenome assembly OCAM01 (sample SAMEA2580273, study PRJEB22360) | human gut metagenome | biome: human gut; feature: human-associated habitat; material: faeces | place: Denmark | collected 2008/2010 | reverse complement strand
CATAGAAGCATTGAGAGGCATATACAAAAAGAACCGAAGAAATGGAACGCTCTTCAGCTTTTCGGTATCTACAGAAATAAAGGTATGTTAGTGACTGCAATTTGTAGTTTCCTAATCAGCTTGCTTACGTTTGTCATCTTGTTGATTAAAAAATCACCAAAAATAAGAACCGTCTCAACTTTGAGGGTGCACATCAGTTAACGATTCTCGAACTAAATACGACCACCGACTTTTACTCGGCTATATTGGACTTGTTTGCAGCAAGTCATTTTCCCTTATTATATGACTTTTTTCAATCGTTTTATTTTCTTGATAGTTATCAATTTTTATCTGTAAGGGTAGCGCTATACTAGTATCATAAAGAAAATTAAAGGAAGTAGAAAATATGGCAAAAATAACACTGGACTTTCAAAAACGACTTCAACAACACAGTAATCACTTGGTTATCCTCTCAGCCATTCTCATTGTACTCGGATACCTTGGTAAATATGGTGTAAATCAAATATGGATTTGGAATTCGACAATGATTATTGCAAGTATTATCGGTTTTATACCTGTTGCAATTCATGCCTATCAAGCAATCAAAGTGAAACAAATTTCGATTGACCTGCTAGTTTCTATTGCAGTTATCGGTGCTTTGTTCATCGGTGAATATGAAGAATCAGCAATTGTCACTTTTCTCTTCGCTTTCGGTGGATTTTTGGAGAAAAAAACGCTTGAAAAAACGCGATCAAGTATCAAAGAACTCACGAATATGGCACCCAGCACAGCCCTATCTGCTGATGGCGAAGAAATGGACAGTGATGAAGTTGAAATTGGCGACAAACTCTTAGTAAAAACCGGACGTCAAATTCCTGTTGATGGTCGTATTTACCAAGGATCTGGCTATGTCAACGAAGCCAGTATCACAGGTGAATCACGTGAAATCAGAAAGGAAGCTGGTACCAAAGTTTTTGCAGGTTCTATCTTAGAAAACGGTACAATTTACGTAGAAGCAGAAAAAGTCGGCGAAGATACAACCTTTGGTAAAATTATTGAACTTGTCGAAGAAGCCCAAGATACCAAATCTCCTGCTGAGAAATTCATCGATCGCTTTGCTAAGTATTACACGCCAACGGTACTTGTTATTGCAGCTATTACTTGGGTTTTTAGTCATAATCTAGAACTAGCCATCACGATTCTCGTACTTGGTTGCCCTGGTGCCCTCGTGATTGGTGCACCTGTTTCAAATGTTGCAGGAATCGGGAATGGTGCAAAAAGAGGTGTCCTTATCAAGGGAGGTGATGTTATGAATACCTTCAGTCACATTGATACGCTTCTGTTTGATAAGACGGGTACTCTGACGAAAGGCAATACAGAAGTTGTTGTTGTCAAAAATTATGGTGCTTCAAAAGAATTGATTGATGCAGTTGCTTCAGCAGAAAATGAATCTGATCACCCATTAGCAACGGCAGTTGTACGCATGATCGGAAAATTCAATCCTATCAAATTTGAAAAAACGGACGTTGTTAAAGGACAGGGAATCATCGCAGACGACCTATTGATTGGTAATGAAAAAATGATGGTGGTTAATCATATTACGATTTCTCCCGAGCAGAAACAGGACATCACAGAAATCACTGATTCAGGTGCATCAGTTGTTTTGGTCGCAGCTGATAACAGATTGCAACTAATTTATGGTATTGCGGACGAAATACGTTCTGGTGTCAAAGAATCCCTCGAAGAACTACGCCACGAAGGTATTTCTCGTATGATTATGCTGACTGGAGACAACGAGACAACAGCTAAAGCAGTCGCCGCCCAACTCGGCATCGATGAAGTACGTGCCAATCTCATGCCTGAAGAAAAAGCTGAAGTTGTCAAATCACTCAAAAACTCTGGTAAAAAAATTGCTTTTATCGGTGATGGTGTCAACGATTCTCCTAGTTTGGCACTTGCTAATATAGGTATTGCAATCGGTTCTGGTACTGATACTGCGATTGAAATGTCCGATATCGTGCTAATGAAGTCTAGTTTTGATGAACTTGTCCACGCATATGGTTTAAGTAAACGCACGGTCGCCAACATGACACAAAATATTGTGATTGCGATTGTAGTTGTGCTCTTTTTACTGGCTAGTCTAATCCTTGGAGGTACAGGATTAGTACCTAGTTTCGTCAACATGGGCACAGGTATGTTCGTCCACGAAGCTAGTATCCTCATCGTCATTGTCAATGGCATGCGACTGATTAGGTATCGAGAGAAATAGAAGAATGGAAACAAACCAAAATTTACGCGGTTTGTTTTCTTTTTTTGAGAGGAATTAATTTTTTGGTATCAATAAATTTTATAATAACTTTATCAAAAATAATTTGATAAAATCATCGAGACATTTTCGATGGCCTCTAGAATCTTTACAATTAAAGTTTTCCTTGCTAATAGGGACGTTCAATACGAGATTGAATTTGAGGTCGTGAAGTAGACTATCGCAGGCAATGTAGCAAGTTATGGATTTGAACTTATTTAAAAGCTTTGATAGCTATCTCAATATAACTTTTTTATAAAAATAGATAGTGAGTTCCAAATGACAATTATTTAAAAAAGGGAAACTCGCACATTTACTAGATAGGAGGATTATCAAGTAAGAAGGTATATGTCGTTTTCAGAGCACTTCAAACATTTTATGGATGAAGGACGCTTACAAAAAGTGACTAATGGTTTTGCTCTTTTAATTTTATACAGGCAAAATTAGGGAATAATTTAAACACCGTTCCGCGGACCGTCTCGGTAGACTCTAGTTGATGCTACTTTACGCTCCTCATATCAGGTTATTCAGCGTTAAAAAAGAGAGTTGAGAAATTTTATCATTTTGTAGATAAAAAAATAAAACTGTTATTCTTGATAGATATCAATTTTTTGTTAGTACTGGCGAGCTATAATTAATTTATAAAGAAAGAGAAAGAGGTAAATCTTATGTCAAAAGTAATTATGAGACTCAATGAATTAAGCTGCCCATCTTGTATGGCAAAAATCGAAGCTGCAATGACTACAACTAAAGGCGTAGCAAATGCAAAAGTACTTTTTAATGCATCAAAAGTTAAAGCAGAATTTGACGAAAATGTTGTCAGTGCTGATGAACTTATCAGCAAGGTTGAGAAACTTGGGTACCCTGTTTTAAGTAGCAAAGTAACTGTTGTGTGATTTCTACCAGTAAAGACAGCACTATAAATTGAATAAAGGAAAAAATTGATGACTAAATTAACGATTGATGAAAAATATGCTAAAGAACTTGATAAAGCAGAGGTTGACCACCACAAGCCTACGGCTGGTGCGATGCTAGGACATGTCTTATCCAATTTGTTCATTGAAAATGTACGACTGACTCAAGCAGGAATATACGCGAAAAGCCCAGTTAAGTGTGAGTATTTACGTGAAATTGCAAAAAAAGAAGATGAATATTTCTTTAAAATTTCGGATTTACTTCTTGACGAAAATGAGATTGTACCAAGTACAACTGAAGAATTTTTAAAGTATCACAAGTTCATTACTGAGGATCCAAAAGCCAAATATTGGACTGATGAAGCTCTACTTGAAAGCTTCATTGCAGATTTTCAAGCACAAAATATGTTCATTACGCGAGCAATTAAGCTAGCAAATAAAGAAGAAAAATTTGCTTTGGCGGCTGTTGTAGTCGAACTTTACGGCTACAATCTTCAAGTTATTCGTCACTTGGCAGGTGATTTGGGTAAAGCTGTTGCTGATTTTCATGACGAAGATGAAGATAATGACAATTAATTTTTACGAAACTGTAGGCTTTAATTGAACAAAGCTTGCAGTTTTATAATTTTAGCGCGATAATAAGATAAGGAGAATTACCAAAATGAGCAAGTATGAACATCATTTTAGTCATGATGAACACCACTGTGTACAGCTTGTCCCACTATTTGCTTTACTTTCAGAAAGTGAACTGGCGCAAGTTGAGCAGGTTGTTCATCATAAGACTTTTGAAAAGGGCGAAGCGGTCATCAGCCCTTTTACGGTGCCTCAACTCGCAATTGTGGCGCACGGTACTTTGAAGATATATCAGCTTTCTAGCGCTGGTAAAGAGCAGTTACTACGTGTAATTGAACCTGGTGGATACGCAGGTGAAGACGCCTTGTTTGGAGTAGTGAATGAGAATCTTTATGGCGAAACATTGCAAGAAACAAAAATTTGCTTTTTGCGACAACAAGATTTCAAAAATTTGTTGTTAAAATATCCCGAGCTCAGTTTAAAATTGCTTGAAACCACCGTGAGAAGAGCTGCGGAAATGCAATATCAAGCACAATTTCTCATGATGGAAGATGTTGAAAGTCGAATCGCTAATTATCTTTTGCAACTCGTCAAAGTAGTAGATTCAAATTCTGTTATGATTCCAATGAAAATGAAAGATCTTGCAACGTTCATTGGAACAACTCCCGAAACTATTTCTCGTAAGTTCAAAATACTCGAAGAAAAAGGATTCATTGAGCGCCGAGGAAAGATAATCAAAATACTAGATATTGATAGCCTTGAAGATGATTACGCTTAAAATGGTCTAAAGGGCCAATGGAAAAAGGACGCAATAGATTCTGATCCTACACAAGATCCAGACCTAATGCCAGATATTTTTACGATAGGGATTTTAATTTAAATACTATAAACTTTTTAAGAGAAGATGATAACAATGAAATATAAAATGAGCAAAGGTATGAAAATCATGTTAACAGCTTTTATTTCTGTTTATCTTGGTAATTTGGTTTTAGATATATTAAGTGCCAATTCTAATATTAATATTTGGATAGCTCGTATCATTGGACTTTTATTGCCCTTATTATTTCTATTCCTTTAAATTTTTTCTGGATAAAAAATTCAAAAGGTTAGAATAATTAATAAAGAGCTGGGAGAAATTAAATGATTTATACGATTGGTTATTACATTGCTGTTATAGGATTAGTCATTATGATGTTCGGTTTTAAAAGTTTTTATTCACAAATGAATAAATGGAGTCGTTTTGGCTTTATCTTTTCAGCATTAGGCCTTGCATTTCCAATAATTTATGATTTTATTGTTGGATTTATAAATGGTTTATTAAAAAATGTTTAAATCATAATTTTTTAAAGAAAGGACACTTTTAAAAAGTGTAAGTATAATATTATGGGAATTGTGACACCAACACCTACTCCACCTCCTTCAAATGATAACTTTTTTAAGCAAATAGAAAAATTACAAGCCAATTTTTCAAAAGAAGATAATAAAATTTGGACTGATGTCAATAAAGAATATAAAAAACTAAAGAATAAAAAGTCCAAAACAGAGCAACATGAAAAATAAAACAATAATAAAAGCAGTTTTTAGTATGATTACTGCTTTTATTATTTCCTCCAAAACTGTTGTTTTACCTTTATTTCCTACAATATTCAGAAAATTCATGAACATACCCAAAATAATAATTTTTTGCAAATATACAGAAAAAGCAGTATACTTTTATTTAGTCTATTTAGAAAGATTTCATTGAGGTAAATATGGTAAGTGAAAATATTTTGGAAGCAAAACAAGTGAGTGTTGCATTTAGAATTGATGGTGTCTTGCAAACTGCAGTTCATCACATCAATCTGGAAGTGAGAAGAAATGAAGTTTTAGCTATTGTTGGGGAATCGGGTTCTGGTAAATCAACATTCGCAACTGCTGTCATGGGGTTGCATAATTCCAAGCAAACTCAAATCACTGGCTCTATTTTATTGGATGGGGAAGAAGTGATCGGTAAAACGGGTGATTCCATGGCAAGTATTCGAGGAAGTAAAGTTGGAATGATTTTTCAAAATCCACTCACTGCGCTTAATCCATTGATGAAAATTGGGCAGCAAATCAAGGAAATGTTGGCCGTGCATGATGTTTATCCAGAAAATCAGTATGAAAGTAGAATCTTTCAACTTTTAGAACAAGTAGGAATTCCAAATCCTAAAAGAGTCGTTAATCAATTTCCCCACCAACTTTCAGGCGGGATGAGACAAAGAGTAATGATTGCAATAGCCATTGCCAATGACCCAGATTTGATTATTGCTGATGAGCCAACGACTGCTTTAGACGTTACCATTCAAGCTCAGATTTTAGACTTGATTTTAGAAGTACAAAAGAAGAAGAATGCTGGGGTTATTCTAATTACTCATGATTTAGGGGTTGTTGCTGAAGTTGCCGATACAGTGGCGGTGATGTATGCTGGACAACTCGTCGAAAAAGCTTCTGTTGAAGAGATTTTTCAAAATCCCAAACATCCATACACCCGGTCACTTTTGCGTTCAAATCCATCTGCCGAAACAGTTTCGGATGATTTATATGTGATTCCAGGGTCTGTGCCTTCTCTGTCAGAAATTGAATATGACAAAGATTTATTTCTCGCTCGAGTGCCTTGGATGAAAGAAGAAGCTCAAAAAGTAATTTCGGAAAAAATGACTGAAATTTCTCTAAATCATTTTGTTCGAGGTCAGGCTTGGAAAAAATTTGAATTTCCAGATCAAAAATTGAAAGGGGGTGAAAAGTGAGCGAAATTCTTAATTTAAAGGACTTAAAAGTTTATTATCCTATTCGATCTGGTTTCTTTAATCGAGTGACAGATAATGTTTTAGCCGTTGATGGAGTAGATTTAACGATTCATGAAGGAGAAACTGTCGGTTTAGTTGGTGAATCTGGCTCTGGAAAATCAACGATTGGCAAAACAATTGTTGGTTTAGAACAAATGACATCAGGACAATTGATTTACAAAGGACAAGATGTCAGCAAAAAAAAGATAAGAAACCACCTCAAATACAATAAAGATGTTCAAATGATTTTTCAAGATGCATTTTCGAGTTTGAATCCACGGAAAACAATTTACGATATCATTGCGGAGCCTATTCGAAATTTTGAAAAATTAGATGCTAAGACAGAAAATAAACGGATTCATGAATTATTGGATATTGTTGGACTACCTAAACAAGCTTTAGAACAGTATCCTTTCCAATTTTCTGGAGGTCAACAACAAAGAATTGGAATCGCACGGGCAGTTGCTACTAATCCTAAGTTAATTGTGGCAGATGAACCAGTTTCGGCATTAGACTTATCTGTTCAAGCTCAGGTTTTGAATTTCATGAAGCTCATTCAAAAAGACTTGGGAATTGCGTTTCTTTTTATTTCTCATGATTTAGGGGTTGTCCGCCATATGACCGATAATATTGCAGTCATGCACAACGGTCGAATTGTCGAAAAAGGAACACGAAGAGATATTTTTGATGAGCCACAGCACATTTATACTAAACGACTCTTATCTGCTATCCCTTCGATTGATGTTACAAGAAGAGCGGAAAATCGGAAAAACCGTCTAAAAGTTGAACAAGACTTTGAGGATAAAAAAGCAAACTTTTATGATAAAGACGGACACGCTTTGCCCTTACAAAAATTAAGTGAAAGTCATTGGGCTGCTTTGCCAAAAGGAGGGGAAAATGTGGAAAGTAATTATTAGACGTATTTTATTGATGATTCCTCAATTATTTATCTTGAGTATTCTTATTTTCTTCTTTGCTAAATTGATGCCTGGTGATCCTTTTTCAGGGTTGATTGGTCCTCATACCGACCCACATGAAGTTGAAGCATTAAGACGGGCAGCAGGTTTATATGACCCTTGGTGGGAGCAGTATCTCAGGTGGCTAGGGAATGCCATACATGGGAATTTAGGAATGTCCTATAATCTCAAAGAGCCCGTGATGACTGTCATTGGACATAGAGCGGTTAATACTTTTTGGATGTCACTTTTGTCAGTTATTTTAACTTACTTATTTGCTATTCCAATGTCGATAGTTGCAGCTCGAAATGAAGGAAAATGGCAAGACCAATTGTGGTTGACCTATAATTCAATTACTTTTGGTATTCCACCTTACGTATTCTATCTCTTGATTATCTTTATCTTTGGTTATAGTCTTAATTGGTTTCCGACAGGTGGGACGGTAAGTCCAAATGCGATGGGAACAATTCCTGTTTTCTTTAGTAAGATTTATCATATGATTCTTCCGGCTTTTAGTTTGGCGGTCTTTGGAACAGTTGGAATCTTTACTTACTTCCGCTCAGGAATTTTAGATGAACAAACACAAGATTATGTACGAACGGCTCGAGCCAAAGGGGTTAAGGAAAAAGTGATTTTTAGACGTCATATTTTGAGAAATGCCTCATTACCAATTGCTTCTAATTTTGGATTTGTGATTACTGGACTCTTGGGAGGAGCAATCTTTGCTGAAACAATTTTTGGCTATCCTGGCTTAGGACAACTTTTTATTACTTCAATCACTGGGCGAGATTATTCAATGATTACGGCTTTGATTTTATTAAATGGTTTTTTGGGACTTCTTGGAGCCCTCCTGTCGGATATTATCATGGCAATGGTTGACCCACGAATTCGGATTCAATAAGGAGTGAAAATGACAGAAAAAAAACACAAAAATTCTTTATCATTAGTTCACTCAATCAAAGAAGAACTAAAGAATGACAAATTAGCACTGATTTCAGCACTTTTCCTAGTTGCTTTATTTCTAATCGTTTATATTTACTCGATGTTTTTAAAACAATCAAATTATGTTGATGTTAATATTATGGACCAGTATCTTGCACCACTGACAAATGGACATTTACTGGGAACTGATAATGGTGGTCGAGATATCATCATGATGTTAATGATTTCTGCACGAAACTCTTTCAATATCGCTTTTGCAGTTACACTTATTACTTTAGTTGTAGGAAATATCTTAGGGGTAATTACGGGCTACTTTGGTGGGAGATTTGATTTAATCTTCATGCGTTTCACTGATTTTGTTATGATTTTACCATCATTGATGATCATTATTGTTTTTGTAACTATCATCCCACGTTTTAATTCTTGGTCTTTGATTGGGATTATCAGTATCTTTAGTTGGATAGGGACAACTCGTTTAATTCGGGCAAGAACAATGACCGAAGTCAATCGAGATTATGTTCGAGCATCAAAAACTTCGGGAACCTCTGATTTTAAAATTATGTTTCGGGAAATATGGCCCAACTTGTCCACCTTAGTCATTGCTGAAGCAACGCTTGTTTTTGCTGGAAATATTGGTTTAGAAACAGGGCTTTCTTTCTTAGGTTTTGGACTTCCAGCAGGGACACCATCTTTGGGGACAATGATAAATGAAGCAACTAATCCAGAGACAATGACTGATAAGCCTTGGACTTGGGTTCCAGCAACAGTGGTCATCCTAATTGTGGTGCTTGCCATTATCTTTATCGGAAATGCGCTAAGACGAGTGGCTGACCAAAGACAAGCTACAAGATAAACAACATTCAAGAGTGATAAAAATGTTTATCTATTAAAAATGGATATGATAAATTAAATATTATATTGAAGTAAGAAATAAAAAGAAATTATTGGAGAAACTAAGATGAACAAAATAAAAGTAACTTTATTGGCAAGTAGTGTAGTTTTAGCAGCTGCCCTCCTAAGTGCTTGTGGCTCTAACCAAAGCTCAAGTACAAGTACAAAAAAATTAAAAGCGGGTAACTTTGACGTTGCTTATCAAAATCCAAACAAGGCAATCAAAGGTGGAAATTTAAAAGTCGCTTATCAAAGCGATTCTCCGATGAAAGCTGAATGGTTGGCAGGACTTTCTGATGATGCCACTTTTAATGTGATGTCGAGTCCTGGAGGAGGTCAAGATGCTCTCTTCTTTACTAACAGTTCCTTTAAATTTATCAATGGGGGACCTGCTAATGTCAGCCTAGACCAAAAAGCAAAAACAGCAACGATTACGCTTCGTAAAGATTTGAAATGGTCTGATGGCTCAGAAGTAACGGCTAAAGATTATGAGTTCACTTATGAAACGATTGCTAATCCTGCTTATGGCTCCGACCGTTGGACTGATTCTCTGGCAAATATTGTTGGCTTGAGTGATTATCATGCGGGTAAAGCTAAAACAATCTCAGGAATTACTTTCCCTGATGGTGAAAACGGAAAAGTCATCAAGGTTCAATTTAAAGAAATGAAACCAGGGATGACACAATCAGGAAATGGTTACTTCCTTGAAACGGTAGCGCCTTATCAATATTTGAAAGATGTCGCTCCTAAAGATTTGGCTTCTAGTCCAAAAACGACAACGAAACCATTAGTTACAGGGCCTTTTAAACCGGAAAATGTTGTTTCGGGTGAATCTATTAAATATGTCCCAAATCCTTACTATTGGGGTAAAAAACCAAAACTAAATTCGATTACTTATGAAATTGTATCAACCGCAAAATCAGTTGCAGCCCTTTCTGCGCATAAATACGACATTATCAATTCGATGGCTAATAGTCAGTATAAACAAGTAAAAAACTTAAAGGGATATAAGGTTTTAGGTCAACAAGCGCTTTATATTTCCTTAATGTACTATAATTTAGGCCATTATGATACTAAAAATTCAATTAGTATCCAAGACCGTAAAACGCCATTGCAAGATCAAAATGTTCGTCAAGCCATTGGTTATGCCCGTAATGTCGCAGAAGTGGATAATAAGTTCTCAAACGGACTTTCAACTCCTGCAAATAGTTTGATTCCGCCAATCTTTAAGCAATTTACGAGTCCATCAGTTAAAGGATATGAAAAACAAGACCTTGATAAAGCGAATAAACTTTTGGATGAAGATGGATGGAAATTGAATAAATCTACAGGATACCGTGAAAAAGATGGAAAAGAATTATCGCTTGTTTATGCGGCTCGTGTAGGTGATGCAAACTCTGAAACCATTGCCCAAAACTATATCCAACAATGGAAGAAAATTGGGGTAAAAGTGAGTCTTTATAACGGTAAATTGATGGAATTTAATTCTTGGGTTGATCATATGACGACTCCTCCAGGAGCAAATGACTGGGATATCACTGACGGTGCTTGGTCATTGTCATCAGAACCTTCGCAACAAGATTTGTTCTCAGCAGCAGCACCTTATAACTTTGGTCACTTTAATGATTCAGAAATCACTAAGGATTTAAATGATATTGATTCTGCCAAGTCTGAAGATCCAACTTATCGTAAAGCAGCTTTCGTTAAATATCAAGAAGATATGAATAAAAAAGCTTACGTTGTTCCAACAAACTTCTCGTTAAGTTACACACCAGTAAACAAACGTGTAGTTGGGATGACGCTTGACTATGGTGCAATGAATACTTGGTCAGAAATTGGTGTTTCTTCTGATAAGTTAGCCACCAAATAGTTTTACTTAACTTTTGTTTACAAGTTTTTTGTAAAAATACCCTCACTTTAGTTTTCGCAATTCTAAAGTCACAGAAGTTCAAATTTTTGATTTGAGCTTCTTTTATTAAAAAAGGAGTTTGATATGACAAGGATTCAAGATGATTTATTCGCTACTGTTAATGCTGAATGGTTAG
>OCAM01001466.1_pt1 | contig 11508 bp, 11 predicted proteins | sample 1538281 | NCBI WGS metagenome assembly OCAM01 (sample SAMEA2580273, study PRJEB22360) | human gut metagenome | biome: human gut; feature: human-associated habitat; material: faeces | place: Denmark | collected 2008/2010 | reverse complement strand
TTCTTTCAGTGCGATCAGCTCATAATAAAGATCCAGTGCCTTTCTCTGATTCCCCGCCGCTACCGCATCCACCATATCAAAAATATGGTTGGAAAGCTGCGTTACACACACTGCATCAATCTCTTCCCTGGTAAGTGTAGCTTTGTCAATCCCATAGCATATGACTTTCTCCAGCTCTCTCTGGATATTTTCCATATCCGTTCCGACTTTTCCAAGGAAATAAGAGATGGTCGCTCCGGACATTTCTTTTCCTTCTCTGCGTAAGATCTGCCCGATCCACCTTTTCAGGACCTCTTCATCCTGCATGGTCAGTGCGGCTGCGTATCCTTTTGTATTCACAGCCTTATAAAGCTTATTCCGCTTGTCGACTTCCTCTTCTACAAAAATAAAATAGGTTGTCTCCGGCATCTCTTTGATATAATCTGCCAGTTCTGCTCCTGCCGCAGTCTTGAAAAATCCGGTATTTTCAAATACGATGAGCCTTTTTTCCGCAAAAAAAGGCATCGTCTCAGCCAGATCAATCACCTCTTTGACCGGAATATTCTTTCCCTCATAATGGGCATAATTCATCGTATCGCCCTCCGGGATCATCGCCTTGATAAACCGCTTTTTATATTGCTTCTTCAGGTATCCCTCTTCACCATATAAAAGATATACCTGCTCAAATTTTCCACTCTTAAAATCTTCATTCAACTTTTTCATAGCTCTTCTATTATATAAGATAAACAGACAGTTTGACAAGGGATATCACGCAAGATATTTTTCCTCAGTCACTGCCACCGCCACCACATTTTCTGCTGAAAAACAGTTTCTTTCCATCACTTTGGATCGTGACAGCTCCACACTGCTGTGTTGAATAAACCTGACAGTTTCTGCTTTTTAACCGTTCCAGCGTTTCTTCATGTGGATGACCATAACGGTTTCCCCGTCCTGCTGAAATTAAAACAATCTGCGGCTCAACTGCATCAAGGAACTCTTCTGTACCTGAATTTTTTGAACCGTGATGTGCTGCTTTCAGTATCCTGCATTTTCCGAGTCTTCCACTTTTGACCAGTTGTTTCTCCCCTGCTCCTTCCACATCTCCGGTCAGAAGCATTGAAAAGTTTCCATATTCTGCCTGCAGTACCATGGATGCAGCATTTCCGCTTTCGGAAAGTACCATTTCCGGGCCGATGCATCGAAGGCTCATCTTCTGTTCTCCTGTTCCGTCCACGACCTGCTCTCCGGCATGTATCTCTGCGATCCTTGTTCCATTTTCTGCCGCCAGCACAGCAAGCTCTTTTAATTTCTCATCCCAGTATTTTTCTGCCGGAAGTACTAACGTCCTGATTCCGATCCCAAGCTTCTGATCTTGCAGCAGTTCACGGATTCCGCTGATATGATCCTCATCTCCATGACTCACAAATGCATAATCAATGTTTCTGATTCCACAATAAAGGAGATATGGCTCGATCCGGTATGCTCCGACGGAACTGACATCACTGCTTCCACCATCTATCAGACAGTTCTTTCCTCCCGGCATCCGGATACAGATTCCATCTCCCTGCCCCACATCCAGTACTGTCACTGTGACCTGCCCCTGCCCCTGATGCATCAGCCAGCAGCTTCCTGGCAGCAGTACACTAAGACACACCAGCAGGATTCCCGGCACCCCCACCCATCTTTCTCTCGATTTTGTTTTTCTTTGTTCCTTTTCTGTTCTTCGTTCTTTCAGCCGGTAAAACCAGATGCAGATCAATAGTATCAGCCCATAGTAAAGCACAAGCAGATACAGTGGCGGGGTTTCTGTAAACCCCCCCCCGCCAAGGACTGAAATGACAGGCAGCCGGGCAGCCAGTTCTCCGATTCTGTCATAGATCCACAGAATTGCTTTGCAGAGATTCAGACATCCACCACCTGCCCGTTCTGAAAACCGGAGGATTCCCAACCCCAAAAGCCCTGCTCCCATGGCAACCGGCAGGAGCGGGATTACCACCAGATTGAGAATGACCGAGTATACCGGAATCTCATAATAGAACCAGAGTACCGGTCCCATCAGTACCGTATTCACTGCAAAACTTGCTGAAAGTCCTTTCAGGAAAACCGGCTTCTTTTCCCGCTCCTTCTTTTCCTTCTCCGCTTTTTCCCCCGCATACACCGGTTCTATCAGAATTATCCCCAAAATTGCACCAAAAGAAAGTAAAAATCCCGCATCTGTCAGATACAACGGCTGTCTCAGGCAGATCCATACTGCGGCTGCGGCCCCGCCCGGGCGGGCCACCGGAAACTGCCAGTCCGGTCAGTGCATCGTATTCTCTTCCAGTTATTTCTGCTCCCATTCGCATTGCAAACATAATCCATGCCCTCTGACTTGCAATTCCATTCCCTGTCATCCCGGTATACAATAACAGGAAACTACTGCCCGCCATCCCCGCAGTGAAAAAGGAAGTACCGGCTTTTCGCAGAAAGGAATAGAGTCCCATTCCGATCAATGACATATGCAGGCCAGAAATCGCAAGAAGATGTCCCATTCCATTTTTCTGATACAGTTTCCGCATCTCCTCATCCAGCCCGCTCTTTTCTCCCAGTAAAATGGCACTCATCGTCCCGCCATAATAAGATCCCATCTTTGTCTGAAGCTGTCCTGAAAGTTTTTTTCTCCACTTCCACATTTCATTTTTTATCCGGTCATACAGCAAAGATTTTTCCGATTGTTTCTCCAGCGTATCCGCCCTGACCTTTACATGAATACCCTGCTTTCTGTAATACTCTTTCTGATCAAAATTACCGGGATTGCGTGCTGCATCAAAAGATTCCTTTTCCCCTTCCGCGATCACTTTATCTCCTATATTCAGTTGTTCTTTTAGCTGATCCGGTCTGATACAGACCACTAATTTCGATTCTTTCAGAATGGTTCCGGCGTATCTCACCTGATTTTTTCTGAGACAGACTGCCGTTATCTTTTCTTTTTCCCTGACCCACTCCACTGTACCACTGACGGAAACCTCTGTTCCGTCAGGAATTTCTTCTGCCAGGGTCATCTGCTGGTCTTTCGTATCTGCCAGCAGGCAGACACGAGCCAGTTGAACGGCCAGTACAAACAGACATGCCATTACTAATTTTCTTTTGATCATTCGTCGTCATTTACTGCGACCCAGTCCATATCTTTTTCCAAAGGCTGCGAAAGATCGATCTTTTCCATATAGACAGCCTTTGTCTCTCCATTGATCGTGATCTGTACCTGCGTGGCTTCTGTTCCCGCTATGATGGAGTCCACCAGAGAATAGATCGTGATCTCAGGCAGTACATCATACACACTCGTCAGAAAGGTACTGTCAAAGTTTACATAACATACATGATCCTTGATCGTAACACTCAGCAGATTCGTATCGGGATTGATCGTCGGGTACGCCCCGTTCCCCGTCGGACCCTGCATGAGCTTCTCCACGATCAGCTTTTCCTTTGGGACATTACTACTGTAACGGACATCCATCTTTTGCTCGACCAGCTTATCCCCTTTTTTATTTGCAAAATACAAAGTCAGCGTTCCACTTTGATAGGAGCTTAAAGAAGATCCGGTATTCTCTACAAAATCATCCTCATTCATCAGACCGATCACCGCTCCGTCTGCATTTTTCAACGGTTCGCCGTCTACAGAAAGACTGACTGCATTCACTCCGTCCAGTCTCAGAAGCGACTGGACGATTGCTGCACGCATCAGCTTTTCTTCCAGTGGTTTTACCGATCTGTATTCGCTATTGAAATCAACATCCAGGATACTTCCCCTGAGTTTGCAGTCCTGTACTTTGATCTTTTTGGAAATAGCCGGTGTATACCGGGTCTCGTCGGCCGGCTTCTGCATTTCCCTCAAAATGTCTTTCGCCTCTTCGACTACATCCTCCCCCTGAACCTCATAACTGACTTTCACCAGTCCGGTCTTGTCCGGATTCAGACAGTAGATATAATCATCCCCGTCCCTGACATTCGTTCTGCTTGAGCAGGCTGCCAGCAGCAGGATCATGAAGACACTCAGAATAAGAGCTTTTTTCTTTTTCCTTTTCATATATGCCCTCCTATGATGCCGCATAGATCAGAGGAATCCGCACTGTAAATGTTGTTCCCTCTCCCTCTGCACTGTACACCTTGATCGAGCCACGATGCACGATCACTGCATTTCTTGCGATTGCCAGACCCAGACCTGTTCCTCCGATTTCTCTTGAATGGGATTTATCCACGCGATAAAACCGTTCAAAAATATAAGCCTGATCTTCTTCCGGTATTCCGATCCCTGAATCTTCTACTTTTATATAAAAGAACTTATGGTCCGCATTCAGTGAGACATGCACCCAGCCATTGTCACGATTATATTTGATCGCATTTTCTACTAAATTGGAAATCGCAAGTGAGAATTTTGTCTCGTCAATCTCAGCCGTAACAGGGCGGAAACTCTCCATTACAATCTCAACATTCTTCTGCTGGGCGATCGGTCTGAGCCGTTTCAGGATCTGCTCTAACAGATTATTGATATTCATGGACTCAATATTCAGTGTCTGCCCTTTCTTGTCCATCTTTACAAGAGATAACAGATCTGTAATGATCTTATTCTCACGGTCGATTTCTTTTGCTATATCTCCCATGAACTCCTGATACATCTCTACCGGAACATTTTCCTGCTCCAGCAGAGAATCTGCCAGGACTTTCATTGAAGTCATCGGTGTCTTCAGCTCATGAGATACATTCGATACAAACTCTTCTCTTGAATCATCCAGAAGCTTCAGCCGTCCCATCATCTTATTGATCGACTCACTGATATTTTTCGTCTCTGTATAAGTATCTACATGGAGGATATCGTCACTGTACCCTGCACTGACATTCTCAATCGCTGAAGTAATCTTCCGCAATGGTCTTACTACCCTGTCTGCAAATATAACCGCAACAATCGCAAGCAGGATCATACATAATCCGATGATCAGTCCTCCCTGGGTATACAGGATATGAATAGAGTCCTCGATGCTGTCTGTAGATACACTCGCCACCATCACACCGATCGTATGTCTGCTTCCGATTTCTGTCACCGGTGCAGTCACTTCAATATAATGATTCTTTTTGTCGTAACTGTTCGTGCTTTCTCCCTTCATGCACCGGATCACATTTTCCGATACATCCATCCTGCCCTCATCCAGTCCGTAAGTATCTTTCACTACATTGAGATCTTCGTCAATCACCATAACCCGTCCGTTATAGATGTTTGTCAACTGGATCAGATCCGAATTGATCACTTCTGAAGATGTATCAGAAAAATAGTGATTCGTACTCATCTGATTCGTCACAATCGTACACTGGTTCTGGATCTCTGCTGTACGGAGGGCAACTGCACGGGTCTCATAAACCTTCACAATTCCCAGTAATGCTGCACTGCCGGGAATCAGTCCGGCAAGCATCACAACCAGGAATACCCGGAATCTCAGATTTTTAAAAATATTATCTTTTAGTCTGACCGTAAATTTACCCCTGGAAATAATAACCCACTCCCCACTTCGTATGTACATATTTCGGTTCACTTGGATTCATCTCGATCTTTTCTCTCAGGCGACGGATATGCACATCAACCGTTCTTGCATCTCCCGGATAATCATATCCCCAGATAAGATTCAGAAGATTTTCCCTGCTGTAGACCTTGTTCGGATTCATCGCCAGCAGCTCAAGTACATCAAATTCTTTCGCTGTCAGATTGATCTCTTTCTCCCCGATAAAGACTCTGCGTCCCTCGCAGTCGATCTTCATATTGCCTTTGACAAGCATCGGACTCTGAGCCGGTTCTTCTTTTCTTTTGGCGGTTCTCCGCATGATCGCCTTGATCCTTGCCTTCACCTCCAGAATATTGAACGGCTTCGTGATATAATCATCTGCTCCATATTCAAGTCCCAGGATCTTGTCCATATCTTCACTCTTTGCAGTCAGCATAACCACCGGCATATCAGAAAACTCCCGGATCTGCTGGCATACCTGAAATCCATCCAGTTTCGGAAGCATCACATCCAGCAGAACCAGATCATACTCACACTTCTTTGCGTACTCCAGTGCCTCTTCCCCGTCATATGCACAATCTACTTCCATACCTTCCTGTTCCAGGCTGAAACAGATTCCTTTCACGATCAATTTTTCATCATCTACAACTAAAATCTTCTTGCTCATATTCTTCTTTCCCGTCTTTTTGCTGCTATATTGTAATATCTTCTTTTATTTTATTAAATACTCCCTCTTTGATTCCCTCAATCTGCATCACGTCTTCAATGGAACGAAATGCACCATGCTCTTCCCGGTAACGCAGAATCTTTTCTGCTTTCGCTTCTCCGATACCGGGCAAAGTCATGAGTTCCTCTTTTCCGGCTGTATTAATATTTATCTTTCCCCTGGTATCCGCTGTTCCCGCGTTACTTTCCAACCCCTGATCCTGCAAAGAATAAGACTCTGCCTCATCCTGCTTTGGAACATAAATCCGCTCTCCGTCTGCCAGTACCCTTGCCTGGTTCAGCACTTCCGGTGCCGCCTCCTGGTTCACACCTCCGGCAAGTTCTATCGCTTCATATAATCTTGCGTCCTCTTTCAGTTCGTAAACTCCCGGAGCATTGACTGCCCCGCATACATAGACCCAGATCTTCTTCTCTGCACTTTTTTTACTCCCTGTATCCGTATCTCCTTCTGTCTGACCAGGCTTCTCCTGATCCTCACTTTTTCCCGAATCTTTCTGCGATACCTCCGGTTCCTGAGATACTTTTTCTGTCACTTCCTGCAGACCGTCCTCCTCTGACACACTGCATCCTGACACTGATAACACTGATAACAGTATCACGATCAGGCTCCATCCCCTGATCCATCTTTTCCATCCGTTCTTCATATCTGCCTCACATCCTTCTGACTGTGAGCCACCCCTTGTATGCCGGATAAAAATATTGTAACGAATTTCTGTCAGAATTACAATAGAAAATTTAAGGCTTTGTTACAGATGTATTACATTTGTTACCGATCGTAAGATCTGACAAAAGCATTTTCCTGTTTTCCTTATTTTGTACCGGAAAGCTGAAAGATCATAATTCCTGCCACCGCCAGAAGAAGTCCTCCTGCCTTTTTCCACGAGAATGGCTCCTGATCCATTCCGAAAAGTCCGAAGAGCTGGATCAGATAAGAAACCGCAAGCTGTGCAATCACAATCAATAACGCAGAACGTGCGGGTCCAAGGGCAGAAACGCTCTGAATGACTGTCCATGTGATCCCTGCCCCGATCACTCCTCCCAACAACATATAATGCGGTCTGACCTCCCATAAAGTTGAGACTGATTCCCGTCCCGTTGCCAACCAGACCACCACGCACAGTGCAAAAGCAGACAACTGTACCCAGCCGTTACTCACCCAGATCCCCGTTGATTTGGTCACCTGCGTATTAAAAATGCCCTGCACACTCATCAACGCACCTGATAAAAGTGCAATTAGAAAACCGGCCATCTTCCCATACCTCCTTTTGTATCCTTTTTGGCAAGATACTAAATAGTATGTACGACAGCCGGTTTCTTATTCGCCCTTTTCACTTCCGGGCAGATTCATTTCGGTTTCTTTTTTCTGTTTTCTTCTAAGCCAATGCCCGCTTCAGCTTTTCGATCATTTCATCAATATGCTTTTCTTCCACGATCAGTGGTGGAACAAAACGGATCACATTTCCCTGTGCCTGGATGATCAGGATTCCTTCCTCGATCGCCCTCTTATTCACTTCTGCAAGTGGCTTCGTCACTACAATTCCCTGCATCAGACCTTTGCCTTTACGCTCTGTCACGCAATCCAGTTCCTCTACCAGTTCGTCGAGTCTCTTTGTCAGATATGGTGCTACTGCATTAACATGATCCACGATATGATCCCGTTCAAAAATCTTGATCACAGTTTTGACAGCGGTACATGCCAGCGGATTTCCACCGTAAGTTGCACCGTGGTCACCCGGCTGAAGTGAATATTTTGCAACTTCTTCCGTCATTGCAAAGGCTCCTACCGGGATTCCGTTTCCGATTGCTTTTGCCATGGTCAGGATATCTGGTTTCACTCCAAATCCCTGCCATGCAAACATAGAACCTGTTCTTCCCATACCACACTGTACTTCGTCACAGATCATCAGGATTCCATTCTCATCACAGATCTTACGGATTCCCTCCATGAACTCCTGCGTGGCAAGATGATTCCACCTTCTCCCTGAAGCGGCTCTAAAATGATTGCACAGGTCTTATCGCTCACCAGTGCCTTTACACTGTCAAGATCATTGAACGTAGCAAATTTCACTCCGGGAACTACCGGTTCAAACGGTTCTCTGTAGGAATCGTGTCCTGTCACTGATACAGCACCGAAGCTTCTTCCATGGAAAGAATTGTTCATTGCAATAAATTCATAGCGTCCGGTCTTTTTTGTATAGGCATATCTTCTTGCAGCTTTTAATGCACCTTCATTTGCCTCTCCGCCACTGTTGGTAAAGAAAACTCTGTCCATTCCTGAAATACGGTTCAGTTCCTGTGCAGCTTCTCCGCAGCTTTCATGATAATAAAGATTGGATGTATGATATAACTTGTCAATCTGATCTTTTAATGCCTGATTCAGTTCTTTATTGTCATATCCGAGACCTGACACTGCAAATCCTGCTGCAAAATCCAGATATTCTTTTCCTTCTGTATCATAAAGATACATTCCTTCACCATGATCCAATGCAATCGGGAAACGATTGTATACATGGATCAGATTTTCTTCTGCTGCCTGTATCTTACTGTTCACCATTGTAATACCTACTTTCTTTCCTGCTCAAAATTGCTGTACCGATTCCCTTATTGGTAAAGATCTCCAGGAGGAGACAATGTGGGATTCTTCCGTCAATGATATGTACCCTTGATACTCCGCTTTCAATGGCATCGATACAGTTCTGCAGCTTCGGAAGCATGCCTCCTCCGATATATCCATCTCCGATCAGATGCTTTGCCTCTTCGACTTCCAGCTCTGAGATCAGTGTAGACGGATCTTTCGGATCTTTGTAAACGCCCTCAATGTCTGTCAGGAATGCTAGTTTCTCTACCTGCATCGCACGTGCAATGGCACATGCCGCATCATCTGCATTGATATTGTAGGTATTATAATCATCATCCATTCCGATTGGGCAGATGATCGGAAGAAAATCCTTTTCCAGAAGATCATAAAGGATCTGAGCATTGACCTGCTTGACATCTCCGACAAATCCGATATCTTCTCCATTGGAAAGCTTCTTTTCTACTTTCAGGAGTTCTCCGTCTTTTCCACTGATCCCGATTGCCCGCACACCTAAGCTCTCTACAAGCTGGACAAGGCTTTTGTTGACACGTCCCAGTACCATCTCAGCGATCTCCATGGTCTCTTCGTCTGTTACACGCAGGCCATTGATAAACTGCGGTTCCTTTCCGACTTTTCCGACCCACTTACTGATCTCTTTTCCTCCGCCATGCACAATGATCGGTTTGAATCCACAAAGCTTCAGAAGTGTCACATCTTCGATCACATGACGTTTCAGTTCTTCGTCTACCATGGCACTTCCACCATATTTCACAACAATGATCTTACGGTTAAAACGCTGGATATAGGGCAGTGCCTCAATCAGGACTTCTGCTTTCTCAAGATATTTCTGCATATTATCGTTCATTTTTTCAAATTCTCCTTAACTTCTGTAATCTGCATTAATGTCGATGTATCCATGAGTCAGGTCACATCCCCAGGCTGTTGCTTCTGCTTCCCCTGCCTTCAGATCAGCCGTTGCTGTTACCTTTTCCTGTGAAAGGATCTCTGTTGCTTTTTCCTCACTGTAGTCCACGGCTGTTCCGTCTTTGATGATCTGCAGTTTTCCGGCTGTACTCTCGAAATACAGATCTACCTTTTCCGGATCGAACTTTGCACCCGAATATCCCATTGCACATAAAATTCTTCCCCAGTTGGCATCATGTCCCGCGATCGCTGCTTTTGTCAGATTGGAGCAGACAACCGACTTTGCGAGAGTCTTGGCCTGTTCTTTCGTCTTCGCACCGACCACTTTCACTTCAAATAATGCCGTAGCACCTTCTCCGTCTCCTGCCATCATCTTTGCCAGTGTCTCATTGACATAATGAAGAGCCTCCTGGAATACCTTAAATTCCGGTGTTCCTTTTTTGATCTTCTTATTTCCTGCCATTCCGTTTGCCAGCAGAAGAGCCGTATCATTCGTGGATGTATCTCCGTCTACCGAGATCATATTATAAGTTTCTTCCACATCATTGCTCATGGCTTTCTGCAGAGCTTTTCTTGAAATAACTGCATCCGTTGTAATAAATGCAAGCATGGTACACATATTCGGATGGATCATTCCTGATCCCTTTGCCATTCCGCCGATCGTTACCGTCTTATCTCCGATCTGGAACTGCACAGCAACCTCTTTCTTCTTTGTATCCGTCGTCATGATCGCTTTTGCTGCTTCTGTTCCGCTCTCAATGCCAGCCTTTTTCACTTTTGCAAGCTCTGAGATACCTGCTTTGATCCTGTCGATCGGAAGCTGCATTCCGATCACACCGGTAGATCCGACCAGCACGCCCGCTTCTTCGATTCCGAGTCCCTTTGCCGCCTCTTTTGCTGTCTCCTGGCAGTACATCATTCCCTCTACACCGGTACATGCATTGGCAATCCCTGAGTTAATGATCACTGCCTGTGATTTCTGCTTATTCTCCACGATCTGCCTGTCCCATCTGACCGGTGCAGCTTTCACTACATTCGTCGTAAATGTTCCCGCAACCTTGCATGGCTTTTCACTGTAGATCAGTGCCATGTCCGTACGTCCCTGATATTTGATCTGTGCTGCCACTGCCGCTGCCTCAAATCCTTTTGCAGCCGTCACTCCGCCTTTGATTATCTCCATCGTATCCGCTTCCTTTCTCCTCACTGCCACCTGACCGGCAGACTTTTCTCACTGCTCATTAAATGCAGTTATATTTGCCTCATTCAATGTAAAATCATAATAATTCAGATCCAGACGCTCTGTCCATCCGATCGTATTCCAAAACGCATTTCCTATATCATTCTGGGTAAATGCGATCAGGGATACTTTATTGATCTTCTCGTCCTGCAATGCTTTCATGGCATATACGACCATGTCTTTTCCGATCCCATGTCTCCGGTATGCCTCATCCACACAGACATGATACAGACAGCCTCTTCTTCCATCATGTCCGCACAGGATACTTCCAACCACCTTTCCATCTTCAACGGCAACCACACTGGTTGTCGGATTTCTCTTCAGGAAACGCTCTACACCTTCTCTTGAATCATCAATACTGCGGATTCCGAATCCTTTGATCTTTTTCCACAGTGCATACACTCCGTCATAATCATCAATCGTCATTACACGTATCATCTATATACCACCTTTATCGCTTTACGGGAACATCGGAACTAATTCCAGTCCTTCATCCTCCGGAAGACCGAACAGAAGATTCATATTCTGTACTGCCT
>OCAM01001465.1_pt1 | contig 11527 bp, 9 predicted proteins | sample 1538281 | NCBI WGS metagenome assembly OCAM01 (sample SAMEA2580273, study PRJEB22360) | human gut metagenome | biome: human gut; feature: human-associated habitat; material: faeces | place: Denmark | collected 2008/2010 | reverse complement strand
TTCCTGCCGGTAATCTGTCAGAAGCCAGCTTATAACATTTACATTATCCGGTCTTCCTGCCACCACTTCCGGCACCTGCATGGAAACAATCTGCTCCAGGAAATCAATATCCACCTGATTCTCCTTACAGTAAAGCAGCAGATTCTTATAAATGCAAAGATATACCCCCTTGCATACGCCTTCTTCAAAATCTCCGTAAACACTCTGGGCTGCCTGCTCAAAGCCATTTTTTTCTATCAGTGACAGAATTACTTTTCCATATACTTCTTCCTTTAAATATGCTTCTAAAGTCTCCAAATCTGATGCATTGCATTCTCTGATCATTTCTTTATCCCCATTTCACTTTTCCGTCTGTTTTCTGTTACCTTATCTACTATAACAAAATCCATTCCCTCAGGCAACGGGATTTTTCAATTGGGATTTTTTTCTGTCTTATTGGATTTTTATCTTCAATATGATAGAATAACCGGAGATAACTTTCTGAAATGTGACTGTTAAGTCTGATCTTTGCTGATCTTGGACTTTTAAATGAAAGAGGTAGACATATGTTCCGTTTATGGGGAAAAGAATTTAAAGATAACCGAATGTTAAAGGATCTCGTCATTTGTGATGAATCCGATGATACCCGTACGCATAAAATTTTTCATGCCCTGGATGAAATCTGCTATGAATTTGATCTGAGTAAACCTCTGTGGCTTGATTCCACGATCAATGAATTTAAACGCCATTCACGTGCCAGATTTTATCAGGATTCTTTCATTGATGAAATTGATTTTGATTATCTTGAAATTCAGATCATTGAGGAATAATTACGGAATCATTATAAGATGTTGGGGGCAAAAGCCCCCAACAATGAGGATTTTAAATTTTTTCATTTTTTTAATTTTGGGTGTTGACAATTTTCAATTCATCCTATATAATTAAATTCGCTGTTGAGGAACAGTGATATGTGCGATTAGCTCAGCTGGATAGAGCGTCTGACTACGGATCAGAAGGCCGGGAGTTCGAATCTTCTATCGCACGTCAAAAGAGATTGCAGATTGCAATCTCTTTTTTGTTGCCCATCCAGACATCAGATGCAATGATACAGACATAACAAGATGTCGGGGGCAAAAGCCCCCGACTCATTCATGCGAGCAACAAACCAAAGTCTGTGCCTGCTTTTTTATTTTGCAAACTTCTCTATCTGAGATGCGATCAATGCCTGATCTTCAAAGTAGTTGATCTTCATGGCTGCCTTTACTTCTTTCAAGGTCTGTGCAGCAACTGCTTCTGCTTTCTCACTTCCGGTCTTCAGAATTTCATAAACTGCCGGAATATCCTTCTGCCACTCTTTTCTGCGGTTACGGATCGGCTCTAATTCAGCCTGAAGTACATTATTCAGGAAACGCTTCACTTTCATATCTCCCAGTCCGCCACGCTGATAATGCTCTTTTAATTCATCCAGATTCTTATACTCCGGCAAAAATTCCGGGAAATACTCCGGTCTGCAGAATGCATCCAGATAAGTAAATACAGTATTTCCCTCCAGACTTCCCGGATCTTCAATACGAATATGGTTCGGATCAGTAAACATACTGAATACCTTTTTCTTGATCTCATCCGGCTCTTCTGAAAGATATATACAGTTTCCGAGGGACTTGCTCATCTTTGCCTTTCCGTCAATACCCGGAAGACGCAGGCACGCTTCATTCTCCGGGAGCAGAATCTTCGGATCTACCAGAGTCTCACCGTACACAGAATTAAACTTATGTACGATCTCTTTTGTCTGCTCCAGCATCGGCATCTGATCTTCCCCGACAGGAACGGTCGTTGCCTTGAATGCTGTGATATCTGCTGCCTGGCTGATCGGATAAGTAAAGAATCCAACCGGAATGCTTGCCTCAAAATTTCTCATCTGAATCTCTGACTTGACAGTTGGATTCCGCTGAAGTCTGGATACTGTCACCAGGTTCATATAATAAAATGAAAGTTCACATAACTCCGGTATCTGGGACTGGATAAATAAAGTTGACTTTGCAGGATCCAGACCGCATGCAAGGTAATCCAAGGCTACCTCTATAATATTCTGCCGGATCTTTTCCGGATTATCCGCATTATCCGTCAACGCCTGTGCATCTGCGATCATAATAAATATATCATCAAAATCTCCCGTATTCTGAAGCTCTACCCGACGCCTCAACGATCCAACATAATGTCCCACATGGAGCTTTCCTGTCGGACGATCACCGGTAAGCATAATCTTTTTCATATTCTTCCGTCTCCTTCTGATTTTCTCGTATTGTTCTTAATTATAACACTAATATTCTTCCTTTTCTACTAGATTTCTTCTAAAAAGCCAGGGTACATTCCACACCCTGGCCTGAAAATTTATTTATTCTCCTGTAATACGGCACGCTTCATATATCCCGGCACCCGCTTTTTTTCCGGTGCATATACGATCTGATAAAGAACAAATGCCATCACCGCTGCTCCTATGACATCAAGTACTGAATGCTGCTTCAGAAACATCGTCGCAAGTATGATCAGTCCCGCCAGCACATACGCTGAAATGCAGACTGCCTTATGCGTTCTCACTTTCTCACTCTCATGGATCGCTATACATGCACATAAGGAATTAAACACATGCAGGCTCGGAAATACATTGGTACAGGTATCTGTCCTGTAGAGAACCCTCACCGCATCCACAAACATATTCTCCCGTTCAAATACCACCGGTCTGAGATCCTGTCCGTTCGGGAAAAAGGTACAGATAATCAGGAAAATCGTCATCCCGGCAAATGAGATTGCTGCCAGCTTATAAAATCCTTGCACATCCGTAAAGAAAAAGTACAGAAATACAACAGCAATAAACGCAAACCACATCAGATACGGTACGATAAAGTACTCAATAAAAGGAATCCTTTCATCCAGTGCCGTCTGCATCACATGATACTTTGTCGTAACATGCTTCTCCAAAAATAAAAACCACGGCATATAAATAAACGCATACAAAAATACCCACATATGCTTATACTTTTAAAAAAATGCCCCTGCCTTTGCTCTCCACTTCATACACGACACTCCCTCTGCCATCCGCGTGGACTTCCGAACAAACCACTCTGTCCCAACTGTTCTTTTCTGAATCCTTTCTTTGTAACACGCCCGATTATAGCACGATTTATTTTAAACCTCAACCAACTTCATAAGTTTTTAACATTTCTTTCAGAAATCTTAGGTTTTATCCACATCCGGTTACCGACTTATTCCTCTGCTTCTAATTTAATGATGCCAGGGTCAAAAGGTCTAAGCCCACATGAGCTTGCTCATAGGTGGGCGAAAGACCTTAGGACCCGCCCCAATATGAGCATAAAAGTGGGATGATAATCCCACGATATGCGAAGATTGGGCAGGATTGTGGGAGTGCGTAGCACGGAGCAATCCGTAGGCATCAAAGTCGGGGGCTTTTGACCCCGACATCTTATTCATTAGAAAAGCATACTTCATAAGTTGCCGCATTCTGACTCAGCCGGCTTCTATTCCTGTAATCAAAGAGAAGATATTTTCCGTCAATTTTTTCAAGATGCGTCATCTTGCGGAGCTGCCTTGCATCAAAGCCGTCATATTCTTTCAAGTATCTGTGGGTTTCTGTCTCTTCCCTGTAAAATGCAGTCATCTCTTCTTTCGTGACCTGGTTCTCCCCTGCAAATGCCGGACGATTTTTTACATTTTCCCGCAAATACAGATCCAGCGTCAGCCACTCTCTGTAGCTGTCTGCACGATCCGGAATCTGCGTCCTGATAAACTGCCACAGATTTTCATACCGTGCCAGCCGGGAATGGTTGATCCCGAACAGTCCATTTTTTTCATAATATTCCCCCAGCTCCACATACAGATCAAACGGAGACGGGAACTCCTTCACAAGATGCTCCATCGTATTCGCAAACTGCCCGCTGTTATAGTGTACTTCCACCATCTCTTCTACTTTTTTCAGACGGATCACATCCCCATACGGGAGCCAGTCGGTAAACAGTACTTCATAAGGCGGACGATCCTGCCACACCAGTCCATACGCTTCTGCATTATCATACATAAAAGAACCGTGAAGTACTTTCAGGAATCCAAGCTGCAACTGATCCGGATGCATTGCATAGACCTCATTAAATGAATGTCCGAAACTCTCATAATTCTCATAAGGAAGTCCTGCAATCAGATCCAGATGCTGATGCACATTTCCTTTTTCTCTGATCCGCTCTACTTTCGCACGTACCTTTTTCAGATCCATTGTTCTGTGAATCTCCCGGATCGTCTCCGGGTTGGCAGACTGGATTCCGATCTCCAGCTGGATCAGTCCCGGACGCATCCTGCGGATCAGTTCGATTTCCTCCTCATTCAGAAGATCTGCTGCCACCTCAAAATGAAAATTTGTAATGCCTTTATCATGCTCCGTTATATACTTCCAGATCGCCATGGCATGGTCATGCTTACAGTTAAATGTCCTGTCCACAAATTTCACCTGCGGCACTTCATGATCGATAAAAAACTGCAATTCTTTTTTTACCAGTTCTATCTTTCTGAACCTGAGACATTTATCTATGGAAGAAAGACAGTAACTGCAGGAAAATGGACATCCTCTGCTGGACTCATAGTAAATGATCCTGTTCTGAAAATCTTCGATATGTTCATATACAAAGGGTACGGTACTCAGATCCAGGATCGGACGGTTCTCAGTTTCAATTATTTCCCCATTCTCATCCCGGAACATCAGACCCTCAATATCTCTGAGCTGCTTGCTTTCCTTTAATTTCCCATAATATGCAACCAGTTCTGTAAAAGACTCTTCGCCCTCGCCTTTCATGATCCCCTGCACCATCGGATAGTTTTCCAGCACCTCCCTGGCATTGTAGGAGACTTCCGGGCCTCCCAGCCAGATGGCAGTCTTCGGAAGGATCTTTGCGGTCTCCCGGAGGATCTGTCCCACCTCCGTTATATTCCACAGATAACAGGACAGGCAGAGTACATCCGGGTTTCTCCGGTAAAGATCCGTCAGGATCTCATCAAACGGCTGATTGATCGTATATTCCGCAATGGCAATCTCACTTTCAGGATACCTTTCTTTTGCATAAGCTCTCAGACAGTATACCGCTAAATTGGAATGAATATATTTTGCATTGACTGCAGCAAGTAAAACTTTCACTCTCTTCCTCCCATTTGTAGATACCAGGGTCAAAAGGTCTGACACCACGTGTGCTCGCACACTAGTGGTAGAATGACCTTGTGACCCGCCCCAATATGAGCATAAAAGTGGGGCGTAAGCACCACGATATGCGAATGTTGGGTAGGATTGTGGGAGCACGTAGTGCGTAACAATCCGTAGGTATCATAGTCGGGGGCTTTTGACCCCGACATCATTTGTATATTTTATCAACAGTACCCTATTATACTATTTTTTTGTTCAAAAATCATCCATATCCGTTGACATTTTTCTAAATATCCTGTAAAATATTGATTCGTGCAGCCGGGGTGGTAGCGGTACCTTGAACCTGCAATCCGCTATAGCAGGGGTGATATTGTGCAGAGGGCGAAAGCTGGCAGAGCTGCCCCCGATAAGTGACGTTGATGTCCGGGTCTTACGCGACGGGAATCTGTGAACCGTGTCAGGTCGGGAACGGAGCAGCACTAAGCAGAACCTTCCGGGTGCCGTAAGGGTGCCTGGGCTGAGTCAACTGTCGGGGTAACGTCTGTTGGTCCAGTTCGAAGCACAATGCACTTTTAGTAACAATGAATGGAATAGAATATTGGTTATATTGGAAACGATACATTCCCCCGGAATGATGAACGAACAACACGATTCTGTTACGCTTATTATCTCAGGAGGTTTTTTTATGCCCAAAAATAAGTTTCAAGATGTAATTTTTACGATTATCATGGTATTTGTCATGGTTTATGTGATGATCTGCTACAATATCGCACTGAACATCGGCGGTATGAAGAACGAAGTATTTTTAAGTGCTTTCCACGAACTTCTCATCATGGGACCACTTGCATTTATCCTTGATTTCTTTCTTGTAGGACCATTTGCCAAAAAGAAAGCTTTTTCGATCGTAAATCCAGAAAGAGACAACCCGTTTATGATCGTGCTTGCAATTTCTGTCGTATCGATCATCGGTATGTGTCCGCTGATGAGTCTGGCTGCGACCCTGCTTTTCAAAAATGCAGGAAGTCAGTTTATTGCCGTATGGCTTGAGACGACCGCATTGAATTTCCCAATGGCATTCTTCTGGCAGCTTTGCTTTGCCGGTCCATTTGTCAGAAAGGTATTCGGACTCTTATTCAGAGAGAAGTGATTTCTTTTTCATTTTCTGCTTCGCACGAAGCTCTCTGAAAAATTGCTTCATCATCAGGCTGCATTCTTCTTCTAAGACTTTGGTCTTTACTTCAGCCTGGTGATTGAATGCCTGCACATCCAAAAGATTCAGCACCGATCCGGCACAGCCTGCCTTTGGATTCATGCAGCCCACCACCACTCTTGGAATCCGGGACTGGATGATCGCACCGGCACACATCTGACATGGCTCCAGTGTCACATAAAGAGTACATTCTTCCAGCCGCCAGTCACCCAGCTTTTTGCTGGCTTTTTTTATTGCGGAAATTTCTGCATGAGCAAGCGGACTTTTATCTGTATTGCGGCGGTTGTATCCACGGGCAATGATTTTTCCCTCATGGACGATCACGCATCCGATGGGGGTTTCTTCTAAGGCATATGCTTTTTTGGCCTGCTTCAACGCTTCTTTCATATATTTTTCATCCCGCATTTCAGCTTCTGATTGATTTTGTAATTCAGTTTCTGATTCATTCTTTAATTGTTCCATAACGGCTTCTCCTCTCACTCCATTCTTTCATAACATTCCCGGCTTTTATTTCTCTGTTCTTTTTTCTGCTCCTTTTGAATACATTATACGAAAAAGACAAGATGAAAGGTATTTTATGAACCAGGGTATTTATTATCTCTATGAATATGAAACCGGGCAGCGAAAAAGGAATCTTGGATTTTTACAGATTTCCCATCAGTACCGCTCCTGTATGATGACACTTCATCTGAAAAGTCTGCCACTCTCTCCCGGAACGGCACTGGAACTCCATGGATTTTATAACAAAGATAAGGATCTCATCCATGCTCCCTGTGCAATCCTGAACTATTCCGGTGGAAGTATTGCGACCCGGTTATCTATATCTGAGTCATTATTTCCCTGCGGGAAATCTTTTTCCGAACTTGAAGGCTTTCTTCTTTTGCCGGAAGGGAAAGCAGAACCACTCTTCTGGGCTGCCTCAGTTAATGCACTTCCTGTTGGTTTTTCACTGATTTCTGCCGAAGAACTGTCCCGGCCACCTGAAGAAGTTTCTCCTGTGGAATCGCCTCCGTCACCTGAAGAAGTTTCTCCTGTGGAACCGTCTCCGTCACCTGAAGAAGTTTCTCCTGTGGAATCGTCTCCGTCACCTGAAGAAGTCTCCGTTCATGCCGCAGAAATCAAACCGGAGGGAAACAAGACAGTCGAAACTACTGTATCTGAAACTGCGGAGACCAGTTCTGAAACTGTCACTTCCGCTCCTACGACTGAGTCCGTGAAATCTGACATTGATTCTGCGGAGTCTGCCGGGACTCAGCCTGTTACTTCCACAAAGACAGTCAGATCTGTTGATCCCGGTGATTCTGTCCATCTTGCTACTACAGCTACAGCCGGAACCAAGAATGCCGCCCCAGTTTCTGATTCCGATGACACGAAACATACCACATCCTCTGTTACAGCACGCAAGATCACGCGGGCAGAGTTATCCACACTCCCGAGGAAATTCTGGTCACTTGCCAACAATAGTTTTCTTTTACATGGTTATTATAATTATAACCACCTCCTTCTGGTCGAAGAAGATGGTCATATATGGCTTGGCGTTCCCGGCATTTATGATGCCCGTGAGGCTCGTGCTGCGGATCTGTTCGGTTTTCCTCAATTTACCAGTTCTTATGTATCCGTTCTTGAACTGGGAGATGATGAGCGGAACAACGATGCACTTTTCGGACACTGGTGCCGGTATCTCGCCACTAAATAATCCCGTTCATTTCCTGATACAGACGCTTTGCATAGCTGTCTGTCATTCCGCAGACATAATCTGTCACCAGAAGCAGGCGGAGATATAATTTCTCTGTCCTGCTTTTTCCCTGTGACTGCAGCCTGTAGGCGGTCTTATAATTATCAGAAATAAAGGATACCATACGGCTGTCCAGTGAATCCTGTTCGCTGTCCGTATTGTAATACAACACAGAACTTACAAGACGGTTCATCAGGAAATCCAGGATCGTATATTCTGCAAGCTCCATTTTATAAATCTGTCTGGATGAAAAAACTTTCCGGTAAGCAAGATCTCCGAGCAGATTCATCAGCTTTTCTGCAAATGTCCCATAAAAAAGATCCTGTCCGAATGTTCCGGCCATAATAGCTTCATAATTAGAAGTAAATCCATAGGTCACACAATTTAGTACAAATCCCTGCACACTGATGATCCAGTTCTTCACTGCATATGCTTCAGGACTGCTGACCTGCTTCTCCACACCCCTCTGATATAACTTCCGGAGTTTTGTCGCCGGTTTGAACGGAGAATCTTCCGTTTCCTTTTCCAGCACTGCAAGCTCACTCTCAAGCTGATGATACGAAATAAATCCTTTCACAAAAGCATCCTCAATATCTGCCGTCTTATAAGCGATATCGTCTGCCGCCTCCAAAATATATGTCAGCGGATGACGGTTATTTCCCGCTCCTGTCGCTTTCGTGATCCTGTGGAACAATTCTTCATCTGCAAGATAATATCCCATCTTTTTGTCCTTGATATTTCCACTCTCTTTATCGATCCCGGTGGATGGAACAGGATATTTGATCATGGTATTCAGTAACGCATAGGTCAGATTCATTCCATGTTCGTCAACCAGATAGTGCAGCTTTGATACAAGCCTCAGTGCCTGTGCATTTCCTTCAAAATGATAGAAATCCTGCTTCATCTGTTCTGTCAGAAGATCTTCTACTCTTTCACCTTCAAACTTCAGTTCCGGCAGATTTCGTATAAACCACTCCCGGATGGCAGATTCTCCAAAATGGCCGAACGGTGGATTCCCTATATCATGGATCAGTCCCGCACACTGAAGGATATGCGAGATATCTTCCTTCATCTGCGGGGTAAATCCACTGTCTTTTTTATATTTTAAAATACTCTCTCCAATATTCTGTCCCAATGACTTTCCAAGAGAAGATACTTCCAGCGAATGTGTCAGTCTTGTCCTTATAAAATCACTTTTATCCAGTGGAAATACCTGCGTCTTATCCTGAAGTCTGCGAAAAGACGCACTTCCTATGATCCGGTGGTAATCTTTTTCAAATTCACTCCGCAGATCACTGGACCTGTATTTTTCACTGCTTTCCCGCTCTCTTCGCGGTGATAATAATGTACTCCATTCCATATCCTGTATCTCCCCGGCCTGATTTTAGTCTAAATAAATCGGTGGCTCGTATGCCTTTCCAAGCAGCACTTTCTTCCGCTCCTGGTATCCGAGGAATGCCCATTCCGTCATATCTGTCCATTTATGAATCGTTCTGTCGTAAACCTGAACATATCCGATCCTTGTCGGATGCATACGCACACTGTTGGACTGATATTCTTTTCCGGTATATGGATTCACATCTCCAAGCTCACGGTCTTCCTCTTCATCAGCATGCGGGATCACCGGCTGGAACTCAGCCTCTCCCTGCTGATATTCGGCATCGCCCTGTTCATATTCCGGCTCATATCCGGCATCATTCTGCTCATATCCGGTATTTTCATATGCTGCCTCCTGATATCCTTCAGATGCATATTCCGGCTGTCCGTATTCTTCCTGCTCTTCATAGGAACTGTATCCTTCATCTGCAGCATTATTTTCCTCTGCACGATACGGTTCTTTTTCCTCTTCTGCATAAGTCTGAGTTGCTTCTACCGGTGCAGGCTCTTCTTCCACTGCCTTTTTCTTTCTTGAAAAGAAATTCAATCCTCTGAATTTTTCTTTCTTAGGCTTCTCCAGTTCTTTCTTGATTTCTTCGACCGGCTCTCCTGCCCTTACATTTTCTTCCAGATCTGAAAGTTCCTTATGGATATCATACAACTCGCCGATTGTCATATCACGCTCATCCTCACCCATTGTTTCAGGATGCAGCGGCTCCACCTGGATTGCAGGTGTTCTGTCTGCATAAATCTGTTCTGTTTCATAGTCTGAATCAGACTCCGCATCTGTTGAATAAGCTGAAACCTGCTCTGCGTCTGTTGAATAAGCTGACTCTTCTGCCGCTGAATATACCGGAGCTTCTTCCTCTGGAGAATATGCCGTCTCTTCCTCATAAACCGGGGCTTCCTCTGTATCTGCTATCTCTTCCTCTACAGGTTCTGCTGGAATCTCCTGAGCCATAACTGCCTCTTCTGATTCTTCCGGCTCTGACGCAACTTCCTGAACCATAACTGCCTCTTCTGATTCTTCCGGCTCTGACGCAACTTCCTGTGCCACAGTTGTCTCTTCTGCCTCTGTTGATTCTGTCGGCTCTGCTTCATCCGGATCTTTATCAAAGAACAGATCCAGTTCTAACTGTTCCGGCACTCCCTCATCGGAAATGTGCTTCTTATGAGCCTTTGGTTTCTGCTCATATCTTACAACAGTTTCGCCCTGCGTCTCTTCGCTCTCTCCTTCAGCTACCATAATACTTAAATGAAACTGACATCCCAGAATCTGTGCGATCATTCTCATATCCTGCTCCTGGAAATTATCTCTTCCAAGCCGCTGCGTCAGATTCTGACGGGACATCTTCTTTCCTGTCTCTTTTTCGATCGTCTCTGCCAGTTCTTTGATCGTCATTCCTTTTCTTCCAAGAATAATCTTGACCTGTTCACCAAATGTTAAGTCTTCCATTTTGCTCCTCCTTATGTACTCCTCTTATACTCCTCAGTCTTTTATTTCCCATTGGTATCGACAGTCTTATTTTCGCCTGCCCCCTGTTTATCCATCAATCAGCCTGAAGATATTCTTCCAAGGTGATCCCCTGCTCAGTTATCTTTTTGGCCGCTTCTTTTCCTACATATCGATAATGCCACGGTTCATAAACAATCCCCGTTACATTGGATTTATCTTTTGGAAACCGCAGAATAAATCCATATTCCTGACAATGTGCCATCAGCCATTCCTGCTCGGCTGTATCTCCCTGCTTATCATCCAATCCGGTATACTGTCCGGAAATAATGTCCACCGCAAGTCCTGTCGCATGTTCACTGGTACCCGGAACTGCCACAGATTTCTTCGTCTCATCATAAGCATCCAGTGGACTGTATCCTTTACTGATCCAGTCTTTCATTGTCGTATCAAACACTTCCCGCTGGCGATCATAAGACCGGTATGCTGATGTCACATATAAATTCAGCCCCGCCTGTCTCGCATCTGCGATCATCTGCTCCAGCTCTCCGTAAATTCTTGTATCCACTGAGC
>OCAM01001446.1_pt1 | contig 11745 bp, 7 predicted proteins | sample 1538281 | NCBI WGS metagenome assembly OCAM01 (sample SAMEA2580273, study PRJEB22360) | human gut metagenome | biome: human gut; feature: human-associated habitat; material: faeces | place: Denmark | collected 2008/2010 | reverse complement strand
ATGGTTTTTTCTTTTAATTCCTCAATAAAACATTCATCGGAAGGATGTTCCATCGCCTGCTCAATATAGCTTCTTTGAGTCATAAGCCTATTTTGAATTAACTGCAATCTCAAGATTTGCTGCTGAATTAACTGCTCCTACTCTTTATAGAGATCAACCATTCGTTCAGGACTTCTTGTTTCTATATACTGCTTAATCTGAGCCAGCGGCATTCCCATAAGATGGAGCTGGCGTATCGTCAAAAAGGTATCATATTGTAAAACATGATAGTAGCGATACCCGTTTTCATCAATATAATCAGGAGTGAACAAAACAATATATATAATAATGAAATAAGGTGTGTTTGCTGATGTGACATAGTTTTGCAAATTCTCCTGTTGTTAATAAAAATTTTTCCATTCTTAAAAATCCCCCTTAACTGTTGGGTTACACTACAGATTACGAAGAAAATCATTCAAGTCTTAAAGACCTTAAATGAGCAACAGCAGAAAAAGAGGGGTATCCGCAATCAGCAAGTATGCTGTCTGTCTTGTGTAGACACGAACCAAAACCATTTCTTGCAAAGTGTTTGTGTCGGCAGAATACAACCTATTCATATTGAACAGACCCTTGTTCCTCATTTTACTGAAGATACTGTTCTGATTACGGACAGCCATAGAGCATATAGAACCGTAGCCAACAAATACAAGATACCCTTAAATCAAATCCCAAGCGGAAAACATACAAGCGGTGGATTTCATTTGGGACATATCAACAGCTACCACCACAACATCAGTGATTTTATGTATCTGTATCACGGTGTATCTTCCAAGTTCCTTGATTACTATTTGGCTCTATTCTATTGGGTTGAAAAAATAAGCACAAGACCTATCTTGAACAAGCCTATGACATTATCACTTTGTTAGCCAATCAGACGAAGAAGATACAGCTTGCCAAGTTCAAGTAAGCCTATTTCCTTTGATATGAAGATGTTAGCAATCTGAAAATGTTGTGAATTTGTAAATTCTCGTCTCTGGAATGAGACAAAAGGATATAAATATGCTATGATATAGTTGTGGTATGAAACTTTTGGGTCTATTTTGTGTCTATATAGATAATGAAACTGTTAGACAAACTTGAATTCGATAAAAGGGGGCATACCTATGAAAAAACTGAACACCATCTTAAACACAATTATAGGTGCTTTTATAGGTGTATTTATTGGGCATGGGGTTTATGTCTTTTGGAACTTCAAAACTCGACCTGAACTGTATGCTATGCAATCAGCACCTTGGTACACAAGCATTTTGGTGTACGGAGCATTTACCATTGTTGTGTTGCTGATTTGCTTTGGGATAAAAGCAATCATCAATCACAAGCAAAAAAAGAAGTAAACCAATTCCGATTTGTCGAACTAAATATTGACCGATAGGAGCAAGTCTGAAATATACCTTGCTCCTTTTCATTTCCCATTGGGCATTCACAAAAAATGAATATAACGGTCAGTTATACACACCAATACTTATCTCAGACAGAGATATAAAATAAATAGCCACGAGTACACCCCGTAAGTTGAGGAATACTCGTGGCTGTCTTACATCATCTTTGTTGGTCTTTTTCTCGTCCTTCTTCTCGTTCTTCTTCCTGCTTTTTCCGATCAATCCCCAAAATATGCTCTACTGTTTGTTTGGCAGTTAGATATTCCTGCATATCTGTTCGGACTTGACGGTATTTAGCATAGGCTTTTTTCTTCTCAGTCAACAATTTTTGAAATTCTTCATTCAATGTCTGCCGGGAGGGTATCTTCTTGTTTGGGAGCTGATCAAATGCCTGTTTTGCAGCTCTATGAATCTGGATTTCCTCTCGATGCTCCTCAAAGAACTTTTTGCTGTATCCAGACTTTCGATAGGCTTCATAAGTTTTTCTGGTCTTAGAATAATTGTTAATATGCTTCTGCATCGCACTAATCTCATCCATACGTTTCTCTGTTGATTTGATTGTGTCAGACAATTCATCAAACCGTTGGCTGAGCTTCTGCGTTAATGCAGTCAATTCTTCATAGTTTCCAATTCCTTTTTCTTTCAAAAGGCAAACTGTCCGAGCAGCTTCTTTACGATTATACTTCTTCGCCCATCGCTCGTAACCTGCTGATTTTCCCTCTGCCAGTTTTGTCTGAATATCTATTAGCAAATGAAATTCTCTTTGTGTATGAATCTGTTTGCTTGCTCTTGGTGTTTTTTGAATGGACTTACCGGACAGGATTGCGATGATGTCCTCCTGACCGTATCCATCGCCAAGAGAGCGTAGACGAATAAAACGCTTATCCTCGGTATGCCGGAAAGCCGGTTGCTTTCCATCCTTAAATTCATACCCAAGTTCTGATAGCTGAAGAACAAACACTGAAAAATCCTTTGGTTTCTTTTTCAATATCTGGTCAATGGCAGTACACAGCTCATCACGCTTTGTTCGTTTTTTAGGAAATACTGTTCTTTTTGTCCGTTCTCGATAGGGTTTTGGTTCAATCACAGATAAGCCATGTTCAATACATACCATATCGCTTAACCGCTGAACTGCTAATCCAGAAAGGAAAAAATTGTTGAATTTCCGAGTACAGTCCAGCGAGGTTGAATTGTAAATAATGTGGTTATGGATATGTGACCGATCCACATGAGTTGCCACAATAAAGGCATGATTCCCCTTTGTCCAGCGCAAAGCAGTTTCATAGCCAACCTGATTTGCTTCCTCTGGTGTGACTTCCCCCGGCTTAAAAGACTGCCGTATCTGGTAGGCAATGATGTCATTTTTCTGCTGTCTGCCAATGATATGCTGATACTGCCTTTTGGTCAGAAGAAATTCTTCATCGGCAGTTTTAGGATCACATTCATAAGCACTGATATATTTTCCGTCCTCTGTTTTTGCAGCGTTTTGGGAATAATCAGTACGATCTGCCAGACATTGCGCTACTGTTTTTCCTTTATTAATATGAAGGGCAATCAATCTTGTTGCTGCCATGATAACAACCTCCTTTTTCTGAGAATGGAAACAAAAAAGACCGCTGATTTCTTATGCTATGGTATAGATCAACGGTCAGTTTTTTATTGTAAAAGTTTATAAATCAGGAATACATTTCAAAGGTGTTTTTTGAATTTCTATATAGCGACTCTGTGTATCATCTAAATAATCAACAAACAAAACAAGAGATGGTTCTGAAGATATATTGTTATCAAGCATTTTTGTATATACTTGTTCAATATTCTCAAAAGAAAAAACCTCACATTGATATTTGCCTGACGGAATTTCAATCGTATCATAGTCAAGTTCGGAAACATTGACAACCTCCAAAAACGAATATGGGATACCCCTTTTACCATCTTTACACTTAAACAAAAATCCTTGTTGATACAATACAGTTATTCCATGAACTTTCATCTTCTCATATAATTCTGTAAGAGATTTTATTCTATCATACTCATTTGAAATATCTCCATAAAAGGGACTTACAACTAAACTGCGTTTGTTTATTTGCCGGTAAAAAGGAGTTTCGACTTGTCTTATCTTCTGAATTGTAGCCAAATATTCTGATAAGGATTTTAGTTTAAGAATAATTTGCTCAAGATGAGCGATCTTTTGATGGGCAAGTAATTCTCCTGTCTGAACCAACTTATATAGATCAACAGTCCCTTCCTTTGTCTTATACTCTTCAAAATGTTTCAGAGGAATATCTAATTCGGTACAGGCTTTGGTTTCTGGTAAAGTAGTTAATTGCTCTATACTGTAAAAGCGATACTTTGTTTCTGGATTTATATAAACAGGTTTCAAGATGCCCAATTCATCATAGTATCGCAAGCAACGAATGGATACACCAGACAGTTTTGACACTTCACCAATACTCAGATGTTTCTTCATATTAAAACTCACCTCAAATATAAATTTTTTATAACTCTATTGACTCTGACATTGTGTGATACTTTATAATTCTTATTATAAAGTATATTTTAGAAATTACAATAAATTATTGAGGTGGTTTTATGTCAAATCAAAAGCAATTTTATAACCTTGTAATACCTTCTGTGGGCGCTATGCTGGTATCTGCATTGTATATTGTGGTGGATGGTATTTTTGTAGGGCAGGGAGTTGGTGTAGAAGGATTAGCTGCTGTCAACATTGCCTCTCCTTTTCTTACAATTATGACTGCAATTACAATGATGGTGACAATGGGCGGATCGACAATTACAGCAATTCGTTTTGGAAAACAGGATATACCGGGGGCGAATCGTTCCTTTATCGCCAGCATTCAAATCGTGGCTGCTTTCGCCTTGTTTATGGCAGTTTGCAGTTTACTGTTTTCTAAGCAAATCTCGCATTTCTTAGGAGCAAGTAATTTGCTTTTAGAAGATACAGCTACCTACTTAAAATACTATGTTGTATTTTCGGTTTTCTTTTGTGGTGCAATGGCGCTTTCTGCATTTGTAAGAAATGATGGAAATCCTCAGTTGGCTTTTTGGGGAATGGTGGTAGGTGCAGTCAGCAATATTTTTTTGGACTGGCTTTTTATCTTCCCATTGCAAATGGGAGTAAAGGGTGCGGCTATTGCTTCAGGCTTAGGACAGGTTATGTCCTGTTCCTTGTTGGTTACACACTTTATCAGAAAAAAAGGAAATCTATTTTTCTGTTTCAAAATGGACGAAAAGGGATTGTATCGGGAAATAATTACGAGAGGACTTCCAGAATTTATTACGCAGATGGGACAACCTGTTACAATCCTCTGCTATAATCTAATTGTTATTAAAGCATTTGGAGAAATTGGGGTATCCGCTTTTTCTGTAGTAAATTATCTGGTTGTTATTACCCTTGCAATTTTTATTGGTGTATCACAAGGAGTTCAGCCGCTGATCAGCCGCAGCTTTGGTGAAGATAACTTGGAGAATCAACAATATTACTTCAAAAAAGGGGTTAAAGTAAATGTTCTCCTTGCATTTATTGTAAACATTACGATGTTTTTATTTGGAAAGTGGGTTATTGCAATTTTTAATTCGGATACCCAGTTAATTGAAATTGCAAAAGAATGTATGAACATTTACAGTATTTCTTTTTTGTTTGCAGCTGTAAATATTTTATTTACAACTTATTTTCTTGCTACTAAGCATACCAGACAAGCTATGGTAATTGCAGTTCTGAGAAGCTTTATATGTAATACAGTGTGCATTTTCTTACTTCCGGTGATATTCGGCGAGAATGCCATTTGGACAGGAATTATTATGGCTGAAGCTATTGTTATGGCAGTAGCAGTTTTCACAAAACATAGGCTTGCTTCTTAACAAGTTAATTTTATCTCACAGAAAAAGACTGTTGATTTTTCCAATATCGGTGTAGATCAACAGTCTTTTTCTAATATTAGATTTTTCTAAACTTGTTAGTATGTATTTGTATTTATTTTTAGTATAACATTGGGATATGAAGAAATCTACCATAGAATAAAACCGCCCGAACAGTTTTCCTCTGCTCAGGCGATTTTCCATCTATTTTTTCTTTCTATTATACTGGTTTGAGCGTTTACTAACTATGCAGTCATTCTTTTATGAGAAAATAAAATCATGAAGATTTTCTTTGATATGCTCTCCAATCTCTTGAAATACAACAAAGAGGAACAACGCCACATAAATCACCAGAGCAATCCCTACAAGAAGGGCAAGCTGCAACCATAGTGACTGAAAAATACAATAAATACTGCAACCGATAATGTACAGAATCAGTGCGCCTATAACAACGGAAGAAAGTTCCAATGCAATTTTTGCCAACAGGCAGATTATTCCCATAATAAACAATACCGGCAAAGCAATCAGCTTTAAGACGATTTTCACAAAGAATTTCAGAACTTTCATAGAAGCACACCCCTTTCTGTTTTTATTGTATCTGTTCGCAGAGCAAAACGCAATGATGTCAATATGTACGGCTGCGGCATTTTTATGTCGCAGCTCATTTTTATGCTTACTGAATACTGGACAAGTGAACCAGCACCTCCTTCATATCTGTCCAGATTTCTTCCAATCGTTCCTGCAAATCTTTGATGTCCGACTCATAAATACTGCCCGTTTCGTTGGCTCTTTTGGCATATTGGTTCAGGTTATTGCTGCATCTTCTTAAAAGGGAAACCAGTGATTTCACATCCTGCAAATCCAAATTGATACAATATCCATCCAACGCCATTTTCCTGAGATACGCCCCCATACTCCGAATACCCAGTTCATCCATTTTTTCATGGATTCGCTGCACTTCTTCTTTGGAAGCCAGAAAGTGAATATCCTGATCTCTCTTTCCCATTACAGCACCTCCTCATGATCCTCATTGTGCCTGCATGGAGGAATTGTTTCTGATTTTGACTTCAAATCAGCCAGTACAGAGGGACGTTCCTCATCATTTCGATCTTCGTGACTTTCATGATGATCCTCCATATTCAGGGCAGCGTCCAGTTCTGCAAGACGGCTGCTCTTTTGTGCAAGTTCTTCTTCCTGCGGAAAAGGTTTTCCAAGCTCTGCTTGTGTTGCTGCCTGCTGATTTTGAAGGTTCACCAGTTGCTCATGGGCTGCTTCCAAGCGGTTAGGCATGGCAGCAAGGGCATTGTCAATACGGGTGATATTGCCTCTGGCATCTGTTCCAAGGGACACACGATGGCTCATCGCACCCTTTAAGACCACATCAAACTCATAACTGGAACTACCAAAGGACAGTTCCATAGTAAAACCACGATAAGTGCCAATAGGCACTGGTTCAGCACTTTTGACTTCCTTACAGACTGCCAAAATCATTTCCCCGGCATCTGCTTTTTCCGTATAGTGCTTGCCCATCAGCTCCATGCCGCAGAAGCCGTCCTGAATCTGTGGATGATCTGCTACGGTTTTCACATCTGCCTCAAATCCATGAATATAGCCTGTCTGTTTTTCGATTTCGGCAGGGAAATATTTTAGCAGCTTATCTTCCATGCGATATTGCTGACTCTGATGGTCAGCTTTCAGAACTTTCAGCCTTGCCACATCAATATCCAAGTCCATCTTTTCTTTAATCAGCGGATTTCCAGCACAGAGTGCCTTGATTTCCGCATAAGATAATGCCTGTTCGTCTACATCATCACAAGAACGGACAGGAGATTTTGAAGTCATAATTTGTGAAATAAACTTCTGCTTGTTCTCCAAAGTTTGATATAAATAAGCATCAAATGTTCCCTCTGTTACATACTGATAAATCTGCACCTCCTTATTTTGATTGCCCTGACGGATGATACGCCCGTTTCGCTGTGTCATATCAGAAGGTCGCCAGCCTACATCCAGATGATGCAGCGCAATCAGACGATCCTGACAGTTTGTTCCAGCTCCCATTTTCTGCGTACTGCCCATCAAAACTCTGACCTGTCCTGTACGCACTTTAGCAAACAGTTCTTTCTTTTTAGCTTCTGTATCAGCGTCGTGAATAAATGCGATTTCCTCGGCAGGAACACCATGAGCCAAAAGTTTTGTCTTAATATCATCGTAGACATTAAATGTTCCGTCGTTTTTCGGTGTAGACAAATCGCAGAACAAAAGCTGTGTGAGCTTATCTGCTTTTCCATCCTCCCAGATACGAATTACGTTGTGGACGCAGGCATTAAGTTTACTGTCGGGATCATCAGGAAGCATTGGGTTGATTAAACGCTGATCCAAACCCAGCTTACGCCCATCCGATGTTATCTTCAGCATATTATCTGTGGACGGATCAACGATACCGGAGTGAACTGCCGCCGCCCGTTCTGAAAGGTCGGCAACCATATCCTTTTGAAACTCGGAAGGCTGCACAACAACCGTTTCAAATTTTGCATCCGGTACGGGAAGATGAAGCTGGTCGGAAGTCTTTATATCCGCCACTTCTTTGAACATATTCATCAGTTCCGGCAGATTAAAAAACTTGGCAAATCTTGTTCTTGCACGATACCCTGTACCCTCCGGAGCCAGCTCAATAGCCGTTGTGGTTTCACCAAAAGTAGATGCCCAACAGTCAAAATGCGTCAGATTCTTCTGCTGGAGTGTTCCGTATTGCAGGTATCTCATGACAGTATACAATTCTGTCATGGAGTTCGATACGGGAGTACCCGTTGCAAAGATGACACCACGCCCACCGGTCAGTTCATCCATATAGCGGCATTTCATAAACATATCCGAAGATTTTTGTGCCTCAGAGGTGGAAAGACCGGCAACATTCCTCATTTTTGTATATAAAAAGAGGTTTTTGAACGCATGACTCTCATCTACAAACAGCCGATCCACACCAAGCTGCTCAAAGGTAATCACATCATCCTTTCTGTCAGCAGCACTCAATTTATCCAATCGAGCCTGCAATGATTTTCGTGTTTTTTCCATCTGCTTGATGGAAAAGTTTTCTCCTCGGCTATATTTCAGTTCAGCCAGCGCCTGCTCAATTTCATCAATCTGTTCCTGAAGCATACGCTCCTGACGCTCAGGAGAAATGGGGATTTTTTCAAATTGGCTGTGTCCGATAATCACTGCATCATAATCACCGGTAGCAATTCTTGCACAGAACTTCTTACGGTTTGCTGTTTCAAAATCCTTTTTGGTTGCAACAAGCAGTTTTGCGCTCGGATACAGATGAAGGAACTCGTTTGCCCACTGCATGGTCAGATGATTCGGAACGACAAACAATGCCTTTTGACTCAGCCCCAGACGCTTGCTTTCCATAGCGGAAGCCGCCATTTCAAAGGTTTTTCCTGCGCCAACTTCGTGTGCCAAGAGGGTATTTCCGCCATACAGTACATGAGCAATGGCATTTCTTTGGTGTTCCCGTAGTGTGATTTCAGGATTCATGCCGCCAAAGGTGATATGACTGCCATCATACTCACGAGGTCTTGTGGAATTGAAAAGCTCATTATATTTTGTTACCAGTGTTTCTCTGCGCTGCGGATCACGCCAAATCCAATCCCGAAACGCATCCTTGATTGCCTGCTGTTTCTGCTGTGCAAGGGTAGTCTGCTTCTTGTTGAGAACACGTTTCTGTTTTCCGTCCGCATCTTCAATCGTATCATAAATGCGAATATCTTTCAGATTCAGTGTTTCTTCCAGAATACGATACGCATTGGCTTTTTCCGTTCCGTAGGTGGTATATGCTGCCACATCATTGTAGTTTGGTGAGCTTTTGCCGTTGATTCTCCATTCTGCGGTCATTTCAGAAAATTTGACTTCAATCGTTCTGCGAAGATAAAATGGTGTTTCAAAAGTTTCTTCCATAAACTGTTGGATATATCCGGGATCAATCCATGTTGCCCCCAAACGGACATCAATTTCAGAAGCATCCAAATCCTTTGGCTGCGCCTTCTGCAAAGCCTGCACATTGACATCGAAAAAAGCATCTTGTTTGGCTGCAATCTGAGCAACACGCAGTTTACTTCGGACATCGCCGGAAAGGTATTCATCCGCTGTTTTCCAGCCGACTGAGATTTCATCATGCTCCATCGGATCTTTGAAAATGACACCATGAAGTTCCTGAATAATGGTATCGAACTGTTCCGGTGTACCAAGCAGTTCTGCCATATAAGGCAAATCCACCTTGCCACGCTCTCCAATGGAAATCGCCAATGCTTCAGAAGGGGTATCCACACTGTTTACTCTGCGCTGTGGCTTAATGGTGCGCTTCGTAAACATATCGGCTTTGCTTTTCAAATTACCATCTTCATCTACATTTTCCAGTGAACACAGGAGATAGTAGGAAGAATCATCTGCAAATACCTGACCGTTGGCACGATTATTGATTAACCCGTTTTTGGCAAAAAACGTATCATAGGCAGTATTCAGTTCTGCCTGTTTTGCACGAATGGCTTCATCTGGATAGTCCTCCAACTGATAATCAATCAGTTCATGCACGATACGACGAAGCTCTACCATACCGCAGACACGTTCTTTGGCTTTGTCGTTCAGCTCCACCAGACGCATAACAGAATTTTCACGGAAATACACTTCACCGTCCACAACTGCATAAGAGAAGTTTTTCACATCCGGTCGGGCAGGTATGGTGATTTGTTCTTTTTTCTGATTGTCTGTTTCTTCAGTCAGCTCCACAGGCGTATAAGTGCCGCCAATTCGGGTGACAGCCTCATGAAGCAGGTCTGTCAGTTCCTTATCTTCATGGGGGCGAACAGTGAGATCGTCTTTACCATACTGGGTACTTTCCATCGAAAGTTCTCCCAGAATCATTTCCGGGTGTTCAACAAAATAACTGTTCATGGTGTAGCCATCCGGTGTTGTATTTAGCTGTACCCAATCCGGCACAATATCAATGGGGTGGTCACGTTTTTGGAGAAAAATAATATCAGATGCAACTTCTGTACCGGCATTTGCCTTAAATGCTGTATTGGGCAAGCGAATTGCTCCCAAAAGTTCCGCCCTCTGTGCAATATATCTTCGGGCATCCGAGTTCTTGGAATCCATTGTAAAACGACTGGTCACAAAGGCAACTACACCGCCCGGACGAACCTGATCGAGTGTTTTGGCAAAGAAATAATTGTGGATAGAGAATCCCAGTTTATCATAGGGCTTATCTGAAACCTTGTAGTTGCCAAACGGAACATTCCCTACAGCCAGATCATAAAAATCTTTTTGGTCGGTTGTTTCAAATCCTGCTACTTTGATTTCAGCATTTGGATAGAGCTTCTGAGCAATGCGCCCACTGATAGAATCCAACTCAACGCCATACAGATTGCTGTTTCTCATGGTGTCCGGCAGCATACCGAAGAAGTTTCCGATACCCATTGCCGGCTCTAAAATATTTCCCGTTTCAAATCCCATCTGTCCAACCGCATCATAAATAGCACGAATGACAACCGGACTGGTGTAATGGGCATTCAGGGTACTGGCTCTTGCCGCTGTATATTCCTCCGGTGAGAGTGTTGCATACAACTCCTGAAACTCCGCAGCCCAGTTTGCTTTATTTTCATCAAAAGCGTCTGCAAGTCCACCCCAGCCAACATAACGGGAGAGGACTTCCTGTTCTTCCGGTGCAGCGTTTCTATTTTCAAATTCCAGTTCCCGAAGGATGCTGATAGCATCCATATTGGCTCTGAACTTTGCCTTTGCTCCACCTTCGCCAAGATGGTCATCCACGATGTGGAAATTACTTGCCGGAACTTCGGGGATTTTCTTGGTCTGTATGACAGATTCGAGCTTACGGATAACTTCCTGAACTTCTGGATGTTCCCATCCGGCTACCTTTTTATAATCCTCAATGATGGTATCCTGTCCATTTTTGCACTGCATGAAATCCAAGCTGCCCGGCAAAGGTTGTCCGGTATTCATAGCTCCCAGAGCTTTCATCTGCGTGTTTGGCAACGCATCATAGGCTCTCAGAGCGTCCTCAAAAGTGCTGTATTCTTTCAGTGATAACGCTCCACGGACTTCCAGATCGTTCACCACATAGTAGTGGTCAATAAAATGCACCGGCTCGGATACAGCCACAATTTTAACCGGCTCTGCACCTGAAAGAAATCCGGCATTGCGTTCATCCTGCTCCAGCAGGCGTTCAAAATTCTCTTTGCTTTCTGCACGATAGATCGGATAAAGCATACCCGGCGGCAACAGCTCCACATCAGAAGTCCCAATTCGGGTAATGTTATATGGTTCTCCTTCCAGATAGACTGTATCACCAATCTGATATGCCGGTTCTAATGCTGCTTCAAATTTAGAACGTTCATTATACAACCACTCCGCTGATTCTTTGGCAGAAACCGCTTTT
>OCAM01001443.1_pt1 | contig 11762 bp, 5 predicted proteins | sample 1538281 | NCBI WGS metagenome assembly OCAM01 (sample SAMEA2580273, study PRJEB22360) | human gut metagenome | biome: human gut; feature: human-associated habitat; material: faeces | place: Denmark | collected 2008/2010 | reverse complement strand
CGTCACGTTTCCAAGCGTGGCAGTATGCGTAGTAGGTTCCCTGCTGTACATATTTAAATGTAGTAGAGGTGCTAACCTGGTTCTTGTTTACAGAAGCATAGTCTTTGTTTTTGATGCAGTCGCGGTCTGTGGAGATTACATAGTCGTAACCTGCAGCACCTTCTGAATCACCGGAAAGGATTGCTGTTGCCTGATTGCCAACAACTTTAACGCTGCTGATCATTGGAGCAGCTGGTCTTTCATCTTCTGCTTTACCGTCTGCTTTAACAGTCTTAGAACCTGTATAGTTTTTAGATGTGCTTACAGCTGTTATTGTATAAGTTCCATCCCCGTTATTTTTAGCTGTATATTCTGTAGATGCAACCGGAATATAACCGTTTAAGACAGAAACAACACCATCTTTTACAGTTACATTACAATCGTTAAGAGATTTCTTATCAACACCCCATATTAATGTCTGAGCATATGCATCACTCTTATCCGTTGTCTTTACAGAAGATCCAGTGTATCCATTAAGACCTTCGATTGATACACCATAAATATTTCCAACAGTTACATCTGTAGGTGCTACAGTTGCACCAGTTTTAGCATCAATTAATTTCAGTGTATAATCAACACCTTCTACCAGAGTGCTTCCTCCAATCTGGATTAATACTTCTGGTTTTACAGGAAGTCCTGCTGCATAAGTAGCATTCTTTAAGCTTACGTTCTTGGAAACAAACTGTACACTTGCGATACGGAACTCAGCCATTGCAACAACACCTTTGATGATAGTTCCATCTGCTGTTGTGATTGAGTTTGCGCCTGCAAATCCTGTACCTTCTTTTGCTACAGCATATACATAGCCGACATTATAAGTCTTACCACCTTTTGTTACTTTCTTACCAGCAACATTATCTACATATTTGATTTCAAAATCATCAGCTTTGGCAGTGGTTTTATTTCCGTCTGCTTTTGTAATATTTGATAATACTTCTTTTGCAAACTTATGTTCATTTCCATCAAACTGGAATACAGACGTTCCAGTAGCAAAAGAAGATGTTACATCGAAGCCTTTTGAATCGTATACTTTTAAATCTGCTTTAACTTTTTCTTTTACAATGTTAAATTCAGCAGTTACATTGTCACCTGTGAAGTTTTTATTTCCGTCTACAGGTTTTAAAACAACAGTGCCTTTTCCTGCTTCAACATTCTCGCCATAAGAAACAACTTCAAACTGTTTGGAAACATCATTACCGTTTAAAGTTACTTTAATGACATCCTTACGAGGTCTTACCTGTCTTCCGGTATAGTCCTGATCATCAATTTCAACTTTAACGCTAGAAGTGTTTGCAGCTGTAATTGTAAATGTTCCAGTTGCTTTTCCTGAATAGCGAGGAGAAACACCTTCAACAGTAACTTTACCAGTACCAACATTTACCGCATCAGTAATACTTACTTCTTTATATTCTGCTTTACTAGGATCAACTTCGCCCTGTTTGTACAGAACAACTGCTCCATCAACAACTGCATAAGAAGGCACAATCTTACCACCTGTATAAGTATATGTAGATGGGTTGATGGTTACCATGGCATCAGTTAATTTTCTTGCGACAATCTTAGTGAAACGATTAGCAACAACAGTCACAGTTTTTGCATTAGTTGTATTTAAAATATAGTTCTTATTTGTAACGGTAACAGTTGCTCTAATATTATTATTAAGTTTATTTCCATCTCCGGGATTTGTAAAATCATATTTTACTGTAAAATCATCAGCAGAAAGGGTTTTCTCTACTTTTTTACCAGTTTCATCTTTAGCAACAACAGTTACTGGTACATTATACTCAGAAGCCTTGGTATAAGTGTCATTAATAGAAACATCTTCCGGTACAGTGATATAAGTAGCTTTCACCTCTAATGGTTTAATTAAAAATGGAACAGATGCAACCTGACCTTTATATGTTCCATCTGTAATTTTAATATTTACATAGGCATCAGCTTTGGGCTGTAATTTACTGCCTACTAATTCATATTTAGTTGTTGCATTCACATTATTCGTGTAACCTGTGATCTCATATGCAGCGGTGTCCACAGAACCCGGAACTAAGGTACCAGTACTATCATAGTATTGGATTGTTAATTTTCCTAAATCTTTTTTGGTCGGCTCTATGGCATCTCCGGTATAGGAAACTTCATATGGTTTGGTGGAAGCAACTCCCTGTAATGCAGCACTTGATGCAACAACAGTAAATGTTTGTTCATTTTCGCAGTTACTATTTTTTGCTCTGATAGTAACTGTGTATGGACTTCCATCTGTAAAATTGTTTACATCATGTCCAGATGCATCTTTTACAATTACTGCATAGTCTGAATTGGCTACCAGTTTCAATTCTTCACCCTCAACACCTTTAAAAGTCAGGTATTTAAACAGTGTTGTTGAGGTTGCTGTAACAGGAATGTATCCGCTTGTAGTATTAACGGAAATATTAGTTCCATTTGTAGATAAATCACGTTTTACAATTTCAACAGTATCTGTAGAGGTTAAAGTTTCTTCATCCTTCAGTGTATTGGAAGTAGCACCTTTGAAATTTGTCAACTTAGTTCCATCAACTGTTACTTTCACCTTTCTATCACCAACATATTTATTTTCTGTAGTAGCATTGATAATAGTGGATGAAAGATCAGCACCGCTAAGTTTCCCATCATAACCATTATTGGTGGATTCAGACTCTTTTACAGTAACCTTGTCATTTGCAATTTGAATCACATCACCTGTATACTGATATTTCAGACCTTTTTCTGGTGTTGCAATAATATCTGTATTAAGATTAGCAACTTTTCTTCCAATAGATAATGTTGCACTAATACTTCCTTTATACGGAGAATTTGGCATCTGATCTGCAGAAGCTGTGATTGTTACAGTATCACCAGCATTTGTTGCACTAGAAGATGTAAGCTGATAATTGTCAGCACTTGTGATACTGCTTGCACCACTTGCAGAAGATTCTTTTACAATTGCATTGGTAACATCAGCTGCCCGAGCAAAACCATTATATGTTAATGAAGGAACTGCTTTAATATCTAAGTACTTCTCAGCTAAATCCTGTTTTTCAACAGTGACTTTAATCTGAGTGTTGATATCATATAATGTCTGATTACTTGTAGCATCATAATCGTATACATAAAGAGTCAGAGTTTTTCCAGCAACTTCTTTTGTTGCTTTTAAGCTCATTTGTGCAACGCTATGAACACGACCATTTATATCGCCAACACCTGTATCCTTACTAGACTGTACTACAATACCATTTTCATCTACCCAGCGGAACATCCACTGTGAGAGAGTACTTCCGTCAGATTTTGCGATAGTACCTGTAATTGCATCCGTAACGCTAGTTCCCCATACAATACTGGATTTAGCAGCAGTTAAATCTAAAGAGATATCTGCCTCATTAACTTTTATAGATGCAGAAGCAGTATCTTCTGTGTTATCTACAACCGGAGTTTCTGCAACATCATCAGAAAATTCTGTAGTTGTTTCCGCAACCGGAGCTTCAGTCTCAACAGCAACATCGCTGCCATCACTGAACTCAGCAGCCCATACCGGCACATTAGAAGTAGCAAGCATTGCAACAACAAGTGACATACTTAATGTCTTTTTTGCCATGCCCTTCTTTGTGTTTTTAATCTTTGTCATGATTATAGTTCCCCTTTCCTTAATATAACTATTTCTTTTTGGGTAAAGATTCCTAGACATAATCTGTCTGTTATGGTTAATAATAGTGCTTTCACCACTTTTTGTCAAGGGTAATGCTCAAGAATTTTACGATTTTTTTAAATTTCATACACTTCAAAAGCATTTATTTTCCTTGATTTTTCAGGTTTAAAATCTATAACTTGTTACAAATGTGGTGAGTTTTTCTTGTTTATCACAAGATGATGTAGTATTCTCTTTTTTACCGATTCTAACAGTTAATCCTGATCTGTTCTGGAAGCTGGCTTACAATCTTTCTTTCTCCGAATAATTTATGATAGAATTCGTATCCTGAATTAGAGTCTTCTGTTATTACCAGATCTGGTTGGATATCCTCTTTTGCCTGCAAATTATATAACTGATAAGTTTCATTATATATTCTTTTGGCGTTTTGATATTTCTGACTGTCTCGCTCTTGTCTCATGCCGTAAATTTCTTCAATACTATATGGTAAATGTTCCAGACTATCCCTTGTGACCAAAACGAAATAATTGTCACTGCCTTTTACCATTCTGGTAAATTCTTTACTGCGCAAAAATGGTGCTCCTTCATCAATAAATATAATGCATTGCTGCAGTGTGGCAAGTCTTTCTTTCCATGAAGCGTTTTCTATTACTACACATCGTTTTTCACATATTTTGGTAATTCCTGATGATATGCCATTGTTCTCATAATCAGAAATCATTCTAAGGAGTTCTGTTTTTCCTGTTGCAGAATCTCCCTGAATGACAGTGATATTTCTCTTTACTGTAAGATGATAATGAACTCGTTTGTTGTATATTTCAATATCATACTTTCCTGTCATGTTTTATCATCCTCTCAATAATCGGTTTACAATGATTTCGTCATCCAGTTCAAGCATGGAGTGAACCGTTTTTCCTGTGTTTACAATATAGATATCAAATGGCTGTTTTCCAAAGTCCATGATATAGCCCAGGCGAATTGTGATGTCTTTTTGTTCTGCCAGTTTTAAAATCCATTGTGCACAGTTGTTTCCGCAGGCAGATGCGTTAAATATATGATCTGAATCATTTTGCATCAATATCAGAGTTTTTACTCCTCCTGAGAGGCGTTCCGGTGGAATCGGGCCGAGAAATGGACTGTCGATCATGCATGGACCTTTTACCTCTGATCCGTCTATATCTTTGATCATTTTTCTGGAAGTTTCTGATGTGATCCACTCATCTTCATATGTGTTATTGAAGAACACATCAGGATTAAAAATATAATTGTCTCCCGGATTGTCCCCAAAAAATATTTTCAGCATCTTGTATTCCTCCATTCTGTCAAAACTGATTATCTTTTCTTATTTTATCAAAAATATCTTCCTGTTTCCAGCATCACAAAAACAGCAGAGAACTTTTTTATCATTCTCTGCTGTTTCTCTACCATCTGCTTTAAGGTGTTAAAGCAAACATATTATTTCTTTCTGACAATAACCTTATCCAGATGCCAGATATCATCTACATATTCCTGGATAGTTCTGTCGGATGTGAACTTGCCGCTGCATGCTGTGTTGAGGAGCGCTTTCTTAGCCCAGCCTTTTTCGTCTCTGTATGCTGCTTCTACGCGTTTCTGTGCATCTGCATAGGAACGGAAGTCTGCGAGGATGAAGTAGCGGTCTGCTCTGTCTGTGTTCTTTGTGTTGAGAAGTGAATCGTACAGGTCACGGAAGAGTTCTGTATCATTGGAGAAGGTTCCGTTGATGAGCTGCATCAGTACCTGACGGATTTCTTCATCTGTATTGTAGATTACGTTTGGATCGTATCCGCCGTTGTTTTCGTAGTTGATTACTTCGTCGGAGCTTAAACCGAAGATGAATGCGTTTTCTGCGCCAACTTCTTCTACGATCTCTACGTTAGCACCGTCCATTGTTCCAAGTGTAGGAGCACCGTTGAGCATGAACTTCATGTTACCTGTACCGGATGCTTCTTTACTTGCTGTGGAGATCTGCTCGGAAACGTCTGCTGCTGCGAAGATCCACTCAGCGTTGGATACTCTGTAGTTTTCGATGAATACAACTTTGATCTTGCCGTTGATGGAAGCGTCGTTGTTTACTACGTCTGCTACGGAGTTGATGAGTTTGATGATCTTCTTGGCTGTTGCGTAACCTGCGGATGCTTTTGCACCGAAGATGAATGTTCTTGGATAGAATTCCATTTCCGGATGCATCTTGATCTGGTTGTACAGATAGATAACATGCAGGATGTTCAGGAGCTGACGTTTGTACTCGTGAAGTCTCTTAACCTGTACATCGAAGATGGAGTGCGGGTCTACTTCTACGCCATTGTGCTCGAGGATGTATTTAGCCAGACGCTCTTTGTTCTTGAACTTAATGTTCATGAATTCCTGGAGTGCTTTTTCATCATCTGCGTAAACTGCAAGTTTCTTTAACTGTGGAAGGTCTGTGATCCAGTCCGGTCCGATGTGCTCTGTGATCCAGTCTGCAAGGAGTGGATTTGCGTGGAGCAGGAAACGTCTCTGAGTGATACCGTTTGTCTTGTTGTTGAATTTCTCAGGCATCATTTCATAGAAGTCTTTTAATTCCTGATTCTTCAGGATCTCTGTATGAAGGCGTGCAACACCGTTTACAGAGTAGCCTGCTGCGATTGCAAGGTGAGCCATCTTAACCTGTCCGTCATAGATGATCGCCATCTTTTTGATCTTCTCATAATTTCCCGGATATTTTGCCTGGATCTCAAGGATGAAACGACGATTGATCTCTTCGATGATCTGGTATACACGCGGAAGCAGTCTGGAGAAGAGCTCGATCGGCCATTTCTCAAGTGCTTCGGACATGATAGTATGGTTTGTGTAAGCAACAGATTTTCTTGTTACTTCCCATGCTTCATCCCATCCAAGTCCTTCTTCGTCCATGAGGATACGCATTAACTCTGCTACTGCTACAGTCGGATGTGTATCGTTCATCTGGAAGGTTACTTTTTCATATAACTTCTTGATGTCGTCATGTTTCTTTTTATATTTTGCGATTGCAGCCTGTAAACTTGCAGATACGAAGAAGTACTGCTGTTTCAGTCTCAGCTCTTTACCTGCATAGTGGTTGTCGTTCGGGTAAAGGACTTCTACGATGTTGCGGGCAAGATTCTCCTGCTCTACTGCTTTCTTGTAATCACCTTTGTCAAAGGAATCAAGCTCGAAGTCTACGATCGGCTCTGCATCCCAGATACGAAGTGTGTTTACTACATCGTTGTCATATCCTGTGATCGGCATATCATAAGGAATGGCTTTTACTGCCTGATATCCTTCGTGGATAAATTTGTTTCCGCCCTTTTCAGGATCGTACTCTACTCTTACATATCCGCCGAAGTGTACTTCTTTGGCATATTCCGGACGACGCAGTTCGAATGGGTAGCCGTTCTTTAACCAGTTATCCGGTACCTCGATCTGATAACCGTTCTGAATTTTCTGTTTGAACATTCCGTAGTGGTAACGGATTCCGCAGCCATATGCTGCGTAATTTAAAGTTGCGAGTGAATCAAGGAAGCATGCAGCCAGTCTTCCCAGACCACCGTTTCCAAGTGCCGGATCCGGTTCCTGATCTTCGATACAGTTAAGGTCAAATCCCAGCTCTTCGAGAGCTTCTTTTACTTCACCGTAAGCGCAAAGGTTGATCAGGTTGTTTCCGAGAGCACGTCCCATCAGGAATTCCATGGACATATAGTATACGATCTTCGGATCCTGTTCGTCGTAAGCTTTCTGTGTTGCAAGCCAGTTATCAATGATAACGTCTTTTACAGAGTAGCTTACTGCCTGGAAAATCTGCTCCTGTGTAGCTTCTTCAATTGTTTTTCGATAGAGGAATTTTACGTTGTCTTTTACGCTTTTCTTGAATGCCTCTTTCTTGAACATTTCGTTTGTCATTTCATACCTCCCGTAATGGTTTCACTGTTCACTTTATTCTCAGCAATACACCTTGCGGATATTGCCGGTGAACCTCTTCATTCCGTCAACTCTTCTGTTTTCTCATATCAGAGAAATTGGGGGCAAAGAATCTCTGCCTCCAATTTCCTCTCTGAAATCAGACTGTCAAGGATAATGATACTCTTTTTTCGACAGTCTGTCATGTGTATAATTGCCGAATTTTATAACATTTTTTTGTTATCGTTACTGTTCACTCTGTTCACAGCAACACGCTTCGCGATGCACAGAATTTATGCTAATCGCATAAATTCTCGCGGTATGTCTCGGGTTTTCTGTGAAATACCTGTAACTTATCAGTACCTTGTCAGTAATTGACCGAATGTTGTCAATTACAGTTTCTTAACACCCATAGTTACTGCTTCTTTGTTGATGTTCCACTCTTTCACATAACCATCGGTCTCGCCAAGTACCATTTCGTCTGCAAGTACTTCTGACTTGATCTCATCTTCGTGTGCTTTCATGACATCCTGGATCTTGTCGTTTCCGTGAGCGTATACTACGATCTTGTCCATAACTTCGAAGCCGGCTTCCTTACGCATGGTCTGGATCTTGCTGATGATCTCACGTACAAATCCTTCTTCGATCAGTTCAGGTGTCAGGTTTGTATCCAGGACTACGGATGTTTCACCGTCAGATTCGGATACATAGCCTTCTGTCTGTGCTGTTTCAATAAGAAGGTCTTCTTCTGTAAGCTCTACATCGTTTCCGTTGATATCCAGTTTCAGGACACCGTTGGTTCTCAGTTCGTTCATTGCTGCTGTTCCATTGATGTCTGTGAGAGCCTGTCTGATTCCTCCAAGGAGTTTACCGTATTTCGGTCCTACTGTACGAAGCTGTGGTTTGAAGCTGTAGGAGATAAAGGATTCTACATCATCTGCGAATTTCACTTCTTTGACATTCAGTTCATCTGCGATGATGTCAGTGTAGAATTCACTCATTTTCTTCTCAGCTTTTACATACATGGTTCCGATCGGCTGACGATTCTTGATGTTTGCTGTATTTCTGCAGGCACGTCCCAGAACTACGATCTCCAGAAGCTCTTTCATGTCTGCTTCCAGATCTTTGTCGATCCATGCTTCGTTTACAGTTGGGAAGTCGCAGAGATGGATACTCTCCGGAGCATCTTTATCCACGCTTCTTACCAGGTTCTGATAGATGTCTTCTGTCATGAACGGGATCATCGGAGCTGCTGTCTTGGCGATGGTTACCAGTGCATGGTACAGAGTCATGTAAGCATTGATCTTATCCTGCTCCATTCCCTTTGCCCAGAAACGTTCACGGCTTCTTCTTACATACCAGTTACTCATCTCATCTACGAATTCCTGAAGTGCTCTTGCTGCTTCCGGGATCTTGTAGTTAGCCAGATCATTGTCAACTGCCTGAACAGTTGTGTTTAATCTGCTGAGCAGCCATTTGTCCATTACAGGAAGCTGGTCATAGTTCAGTTCATATTTGGTCGGGTCGAAGTTGTCGATGTCTGCATATAATACGAAGAATGCGTAAGTATTCCACAGTGTGCTCATGAATTTACGCTGTCCTTCCACAACTGCCTTGCCATGGAAACGGTTCGGAAGCCATGGAGCACTGTTGATGTAGAAGTACCATCTGATGGCATCTGCGCCGTATTTGTTCAGTGCATCGAATGGATCAACTGCATTTCCTTTGGACTTACTCATCTTCTGTCCGTTCTCATCCTGGACATGTCCCAGAACGATTACGTTCTTGTATGGTGCTTTATTGAAGAGCAGTGTGGATTCTGCAAGGAGTGAGTAGAACCATCCACGAGTCTGGTCTACTGCCTCGGAGATAAAGTTTGCAGGGAACTGCTGCTCAAATAATTCTTTGTTTTCAAATGGATAATGATGCTGTGCGAAAGGCATTGCTCCTGAGTCGAACCAGCAGTCAATAACCTCCGGTACACGATGCATTTCTCCACCGCACTCCGGACACTTCAGTGTGATCTCATCGATGTATGGGCGGTGAAGCTCTACTGTCTTGGCTTTCTCATCACCGCTCATCTCGAATAATTCCTGACGGCTTCCGATGGAATGCATATGTCCGCATTCACACTGCCAGATGTTCAGTGGAGTTCCCCAGTAACGGTTACGGCTGATACCCCAGTCCTGAACGTTTTCAAGCCAGTCGCCGAAACGTCCTTTACCGATGCTCTCAGGGATCCAGTTGATTGTATTGTTATTTCTGATCAGGTCATCCTTAACTGCTGTCATCTTGATGAACCAGGATTCTCTTGCATAGTAGATCAGTGGTGTGTCACATCTCCAGCAGTGTGGATAATCATGCTCGAATTTCGGAGCATCGAAGAGCTTGCCTTCTTTGTCCAGATCTGTGAGGACCATAGGATCTGCTTTCTTTACGAAAACGCCTGCGTATGGTGTCTCTTTTGTCAGGTTACCCTGTCCGTCTACGAACTGTACGAATGGCAGTTCATAGTTACGTCCGATTCTGCTGTCGTCTTCACCGAATGCAGGTGCGATGTGAACGATACCTGTACCATCACTCATAGTAACGTAGTTATCACAGGTTACGAAATGAGCTTTCTTTTTCTGTTTTGCTGCTGCCTCTCCTGCACATGCGAAAAGCGGCTCGTATGCTTTGTATTCCAGGTCTGTTCCTTTGTAGGTTTCCAGAACTTCGTATGCTTTCTCGCCTTCTTCTTTTGCAAGTTTGCCAAGGACTTTGTCAAGGAGTGCTTCTGCCATATAATAGGTATATCCGTCTGCTGCCTTTACTTTGCAGTAAGTCTCATCCGGGTTTACGCAGAGTGCAACGTTGGACGGAAGTGTCCATGGTGTTGTTGTCCATGCAAGGAAGTATGCATCTTCACCAACAACCTTGAATCTTACAACTGCGGAGCGCTCTTTTACAGTTTTGTATCCCTGGGATACTTCCTGTGCGGAAAGAGGGGTACCGCATCTTGGACAGTAAGGAACGATCTTGAAGCCTTTATACAGAAGCTTCTTGTTCCAGATTTCTTTTAATGCCCACCATTCGGATTCAATATAATCGTCATAGTAAGTTACGTATGGATGTTCCATATCAGCCCAGAAACCAACAGTAGAGGAGAAATCCTCCCACATTCCTTTGTATTTCCAGACGCTTTCCTTACACTGTTTGATGAATGGCTCCATACCGTATTCTTCGATCTGCTCTTTGCCATCCAGACCAAGTTTCTTCTCTACTTCCAGCTCTACCGGAAGTCCGTGGGTATCCCATCCTGCTTTACGCGGAACCATGTAGCCCTTCATTGTACGGTATCTCGGGATCATATCCTTGATAACGCGGGTAAGTACATGGCCGATGTGCGGTTTGCCGTTTGCAGTAGGCGGTCCGTCGTAGAATGTATAGGTTTCTCCCTCTTTTCTGTTCTCCATACTTTTCTCAAAGATATGGTTTTCTTTCCAGAATTCTTCTACTTTTTTTTCACGGTCTACAAAGTTTAAGTTCGTATCAACTTTCTGGTACACAGTAATTTACCTCCTGTTTAAATTATTTGTATCAGACACCTGAAAATATGCAGGACGTTTATATACGCTGCAAAATGTTTCCAGTGTCCTTTAAGAACGAAAATAAGCCCATAAAAAAATCGCCCTTTTGTAAAAGGACGAAGGTTTATTGACGTTCGCTATACCACCTGTTACATTGTACGGGCATCCTCTGCCGATACATGAATCTTTTAACGGGGATTTCCGTCAGCTCTTACCTGTCTGTACACCCTTCAGAGCTGCAACTCCGGAGTGATCTTCACTGCATTTACTCACCACCGGACTCACACCCTCCCCGGTTCGCTGTCTGCTTTCCCCTGCAGTTACTCTCTCCATCAACGTTTTTGTGGACATATCATTTATTTAACTATGCGGATTCATTATAAGGTCACAAAATTCACTGTGTCAAGTATTTTTTTGAATATTAGGGTAATCCTGTTACTGTTTAATAACACTGGTTACTGTCAAACTCCCGAACAGTAACACACTGTTAACATACTATCATATAAATTTTACACAGGCATTGTAATTAATGATATAATAAGGTAGAATATTTTGTCCGAACGTCATTTAAAACGATGTACTAG
>OCAM01001418.1_pt1 | contig 11965 bp, 9 predicted proteins | sample 1538281 | NCBI WGS metagenome assembly OCAM01 (sample SAMEA2580273, study PRJEB22360) | human gut metagenome | biome: human gut; feature: human-associated habitat; material: faeces | place: Denmark | collected 2008/2010 | reverse complement strand
GTCGTCGATGTTTTGGGTTGTCACATTGACTTCGACGCCATCACGCCGCGACCATTCACCAATTGCTCGGTGGCCAGGGTTGGGTTCCGCACGGCGGCAGAGGGTGCCGCGCCACAGGTACCAGGCGAGCATGGGATCGGGGTCCCGCGCCCAGGACGAAAGGCTGGCCATGGCCTGCGGATCGACGTGGGACCAGATGCCGGTCTGGGCATCGCGGAACGTGTCGAGGCCGGAATCGGCGCTCCTGCCGGCGCCGGTGAAGAAATTCACGCGGCGCGCGGCGCGGATGGCTTCGCGGAGGTCTGGCGCAAACGAATCCAGAATTAATGAGGCAGAGTCTTCCATGCAAACAGCTTAGGTCGAACAATCCCCAGCTTCGTAGAAGTCAGTCAAAACGCTGAAGTCAACCACACTGAAATAGCCAAACAACCAACACACAGAACAACCAGCAAGTAGCATGGAAACGTTAATACCCGTTTCAAGGAGTTTCGCCATGGCAAAGCAGTTCCCTCCAGAAGAAATTGAACACGCATGCAGCAAGCTGAAGGAAAAACTTGCAGTGGGCAAGACCGCAGCAGAGGCAAAGCGGCAGCTGCTCGAAGCTAAGGACCCTTGGAGCAACCCAATTCCAGAGCCCCTGCTAGATGCCGCGTTGGACAAACTACGCAAGGAGCGAGAGCTACCACCGACCAGCGTGGTTTCACTAGTGAATAAGCAGCAACGTGACGCCCCTTGGATCGATGACTCCGCAATTCAAAACGGCAAGTTCTGGCCCCCACTGAGAGATCTCTATAAATCTAAACGGCCGGAAGCTGTCGATTCCATCGATGCTTCATCTGGCCTCATCCTAAGCTCTCTCCGCCCGCCGGCAACGGACACCTACCACACCAAGGGACTGGTTCTCGGATACGTTCAGAGCGGTAAGACAACCAATTTTACCTCGGTACTTGCCAAGGCGGCTGACGCAGGGTATAGGTTCTTCATCATTCTGAGCGGAATTACCAATAACTTACGTTACCAAACCCAGAAGAGACTAGAAGAAGAGCTCATTCAAGAGAAAGAGGCTTGGATTTGGCTAACAACCCTTGAGAACGACTTTGACTCCTCTCAGAATCAGAATGCCACTACTTTCCTCTCAACAAGAGATAAAAAAATTATCGCAGTAGTGAAGAAAAATAGCACTGTGCTCAGCAAACTTAATAAGTTCATTCAGAGCGCTTCTTTGGCCGCATCAAAATGTCCCATACTAGTAATTGACGACGAGGCCGACCAAGCCAGCATCAACATCGGTAATAGGGAAAAAGAAGAGCAGTCTGCTATCAACAATCACATAGCAGCCTTACTGCGAAACAATAAGACGGCGTACATTGCGTACACCGCGACGCCTTTTGCGAACCTTCTCATTAATCCAAATCAACAAGACGATCTGTATCCCAAGGACTTCATTCATGTCTTGCCCAAACCAGCAGGATACTACGGAACCGAATCAATCTTCGGAAGAGAGCCACTTTCCGGTGATGACGAAGACGGATTTGACGGCCTTCCTGTAGTGAAAATCATCCCTGACCACGAGGTCCAAGCACTTCAACCAAGAAGCAAACAAACTGAAGACGAATGGGAACTCTATGTACCAAACAGCCTCGTCGAGGCATTAAGGTGGTTCTTCCTTGCCACCGCGGTCAGGAAGCTACGTGGTCAAGCTAATGAACACTCATCAATGCTCATCCACACCACGGTCAGGACGCTCGCACATGATGCCATCAAGGAGCTCATTGAGCAAGAAATTCGTGGCTTCCGAAACGAACTGAATGACCCGGCACGACTCCAGACCTGGAAAGAACTCTGGGATGAAGAATCTCAAGTATTCACGGACGATAAGGAAAACCTTGCTGAGAACTATCCGGAGCTCGTAAATCTTCCCCAGCATACATTTGAGGAGATCCTTCCAAAACTAAAAGAGGCGCTCAATGAGGTTAAAACCGTAACAGACAACAGCACCTCCGATGAGAGATTGCATTATTCCGACGATACCCCCCTGACAGTAATTGCCATTGGAGGCAACACCCTCTCCCGAGGGCTTACCCTCGAAGGTCTAGTGTCTAGTTACTTCGTTCGAAATTCAAGTGCTTACGACACCCTGTTGCAAATGGGCCGCTGGTTTGGATTCCGTAACGGGTACGCAGATCTACCTCGCATCTGGATGTCCGAGGATTTGCTCGGGTGGTTCAGAGATCTAGCCGGAGTGGAGGCAGACCTGCGGCAAGAGCTTGCGATCTATCAGTCACAGAACCTCACACCCTTGGATTATCAAGCTCGAATCCGAAAGCACCCTTACTTGGAAATCACCAGTCGTGCTAAAGCTCAGGAGCTCCGAGAAGTCAGTCTTTCCTACAGCGGACAGCGTGTTCAGACAATTCTGTTCAAGCACGATGACAAAGATTGGCTAACTTCAAATCTCGAAAGCACTCGAAGGCTCGTAGATAATCTGTCTCAAGCAGTCGCTGATCCATTTCGAAAGCCCAACGGCACTTGGGTTTACCGTGGCGTACCCACGGATATTGTTCTTGATTTCCTGAAAGAGTACTCTTTCCACGAAGACTCCGTGCTTGGACGGGATGCCGGCAAGAAGCTGCGCGGCTACATAGAGAGCGAGCGCGATTCATCGATTAAACAATGGAGTATTTCTTTTTTCGGTCGGAGCTCGGACGCCGAGTACGGATCGATTGACCTCGGGTTACCCAGGCCAATCTCCCTTATCAGCCGTTCTCAGGTCTCGGACTCACGCTCTGCGGCTAACATCAAGTCTCTTGTCGGTTCTCTCGATCGCCTCAACGATGTCGAATCGCTAAGTGAGGAACGCAGAGCAAAAATAGACGAGCAGGTTAAATCCGGCTCTCTAACAAGAGACCAAGTCTTGATTGATGTTCACGACGACCTAGTCGGACCCGATGTTGCCCATCTAGCTATCTACGCGATATCCAAGGATTCTCAACCGAAGGCAAAAAATGCAACCGGGTCAGCAAAGCGGCCTACGCGCAAACCACTAAACGCTGCTGAACACGTTATCGGTGTCGGGATCTTTTTCCCGAACACCAGCCGTATTGACAATAGCTACGACTACGTTAGTGCTATCGAACCCGACCAGGCCGTGTTTGAAGCTTACGAGGAAGACTATGAAGAAACCCAAGTCAGGATTTCGGACGAAACTGAGAGCTAGTTATGAGCGCAACTGAGACATCCCGACTGTTCCACGAGTTGATTGAATACGCCGATGCAGCTCCGTCGGTTGAAAAGCAGACGCCCTTAAGTGTCGACACTGCATACGGTGCAATCAGGGCGTTTGCCTCTGCTGACCCGCCGCGAATTGGCCTAGTGATACCCACGGGTGAGGATCGCTATTCCAAGCTGAAATCTGACCGCAAGAGCTCCGCGATACAAATTATCAAGTTGATTTCCGATGGAGCACCCTGCATCCGAATTTGCCTAAACGATAGGAATCTGCTGGGAACCTTCTCTGTTTTCTGCGATGAGTACCTATCAAGTGTGAAAGATCAACACTGCGATCCTATCGAGTTAGCCTACTCCCAATTATCGCGCTGGCGACGGCTTTTCAAGGAAGCCTCTACTAGGGACTCAGAGCTAACACGAGACGAGGAAATTGGACTCCTATGCGAGCTCGAGGTTCTGCTATCTCTTGCACGTCAAGGTTACGAAAATCCTGTTCTCACTTGGCTGGGACCGAGCAAGTCGCCGCACGATTTCGAGCTCCGCGATCAATCAATCGAATGTAAGGCGACTCTTTCAACTGTGGGTCTACGAATTCAAGTCCACGGCACCCAACAGCTTGCGGCTACATCAGACAAGCCACTCGTGTTAGCCGTCCGGCGGTACCGAGAAGACCCCTATGGGGAAATCTCTATCCCGAAAATGATCGAGCTGCTTCTCAACGAGAGCAACGTGGAATCAGAAGACCTTATTTCGACCCTTCACAGACTCAAGGTACCGCTACCTGGAGATCAACTGGAGGTCCGGTTTGGAAGCTATACTCCAGAAGCATCCTTCGAGTTCGACGTAGTGGAAGGGTTCCCCCGTTTGACACATATAGGACCCGAACATCGAGTGCAGAGTCTCCAATACACCCTCGACCTATCCGGCCCGGAGTCCGTTCCGGGTTATCGGACCCAGCTCGAGCTACTACCGAAGACGGTCAGATGACACTTTTCCACCATAAACAACCAATTTCCGCTCAAGGAGCTACCTACGCCGACTCCTTCGCCCAAACAATGAAGGGACAATCACTTGATGTTTGGGATATGTTCACTCGCGAGTCTCTCCAGAACAGCTGGGACGCACGCGATAAGAGCTCGGATGAAGACGGTGTAACATTCTCCGTCCGCTACAGTGATCTCGACCAACTACAAACTAGTTTCTTACGCGACCAGATCTTCGGTGCACAACCCGAAGGTCTTCCAGAGCTAGCTTCCGCCCTCAAGGAACGGAGATTCTCACTCCTCAAAGTTTGTGACGCAGGCACCAACGGCTTGCGTGGCCGCCGTAACCTCAGAAGACGAAGATCAAGACTTTGTCTCATTCGTTCGCAACATTGGCAGAAGCTCAGATAAGACACTTGCGGGGGGAACATACGGGTTCGGTAAGAGCGTGTTTTTCATCGTTAGTCGTGTTAAAACAATACTTGTTTACACCCGTACTACAGATGAAAAAGGCTACCCATCTAGTCGATTCATTGCAATAGCCAACGGCAGAAATTTCGACGAGGGTAACCAGCCTTACACGGGACGACACTGGTGGGGGCGCAAAGCAGTTCAGGCATCCGGCAGCAACAGGATCGAATACGCAGAGCCTCTTCTCGACGCCGAAGCGGACCGTATGGCAGCTCACCTAGGTTTAGCCGACCACTTTACAGATCAAAGACCAAGAGGCACTTGCGTCGCTGTACTTAACCCTGATTTCGATAGTGCACCAGAACGAGGGCTTCAGCAAGTAGCTTCATCACTGACTAGATGGGCTTGGCCGCATATGACGGATGTTGAAACCGGCTTGGATCCAATCGATTTCTCGGTTTCAATCAACGACCAAGATATTCAGATACCTGATCCAATGCAGGATACCGCGCTTAAGCACTACGTAATGCTATACCGCAAGGCGGTTGAAGAAAGGGAATTCAAATCTCCCAATACTTGGGAGCAAGATATACTTGGCAGATTAGCATCGGTGGAGTCAGGGAGCCCTCGCAAGAAACTCGGAAACCTAGCGGTCACCAGCTTGCAAAAGCCAATTCTGGAAGAAGATACGGTTATTCAGAAAACCATCTCACGCCACGTAGCGACTATGCGGCGCCCACGAATGGTTGTTGAATATTATGAGGGGCCAACTTCCCTATCTGCACGCCCCTACCTGGGAGTATTCGTAGCAGATGATGCAGCAGACGAGGTTTTCGCGAGAAGCGAACCTGCGGCGCATCATGAATGGAACTATCAGACCGCAGCATTGGATCAGCCAGTTCTTAAGAGATTCTGGGGCAGTGCGAGTAAGAATAATCCTGTCAGAATATTTTTCCGAAAACTTCGTGAACTATTAGCAACGGAATCGGCACACGGTATCGGCACGGACGAACCACACTACCGGTCATTAACTAACCTTTCCTCGACCTTAGGTTCTTTTATCAGTAATGCTTTAGGTGGAACAGATACCAGTCGGGACAAAGCAAAGCCTCGTCGTTCGACGCGCACGTCTCATAGCCGAGCTGGTCAATCCGCTCGGGTTAGCTACTCATTACGGGTTAGCTCAATTGTGCAAGATAGCGAAGCTCTGTTATCCACATTCGACGTCGACGTCGAGATCCCAAAGGAACTTGGGCGCCAAGTCATAGAGGCTATACCTTATACTCACTCTGATTCGGAAAAAATTTCTACAGAGGATCTTCAGAAAAATGGATTGCCCTTTCCCGAATTTTCTAGATGGGTTAACCCTGACATTTCTGATCCAGAGTTGGAATTAGATCCTGGAGCTTATTCGCTCCAAGTACTAATCTTTCACCCACGTGAGATGGCGGTGGGTGTGCACCTATTCGCGAGCAGCTCAGAAGACGAGACGGAGGGGAGCAACTAGTGGAATCCGGATTGAGCTTCGGTTACCCAGTTCCATCTCCTGAACTGGTTACTCTTCGTGATCTGCACTTCACGTACGACGGCACACCGGTCCATGATGAAGAAAGTGGCGACGAGCAGAAATGGGATTATCAAACATCCGTTGGCTGCCATTGCGAGATTGAGGTGGACTTTGAAAACTTTCTGCATGAAATGGGTATCCCATATGACAATTACCGCGATGTCGTGGTTGGAGCTACCTTAGTTTGGAGCGCCAGTTCCACAAAACAACGTGGCAGTACTGAGCCAATACCCGTATGCGGAGGGATAAATAGACTATCGCTGGACCTAGCAGGCAAAGATCTAGGAGGTAGCCTAACAGTCGAACCAAAAATTATTCTACTAGCCAATAGCGCTCCCCTTCTAGACTCGATAACCGCAACGGAACCTGGCTCCATCCTCTGGGAGGGGAGTCCTACATCATTGCAGTTAGAGGGCGAAGGGGCGAGGTTCCCCATTGTCCCCATCGACTTTTCAGACCGTGGGCTGGAACCTTCAAATGCAATGTGGCGAATCTTTTTTACTGGAGGCCTTTCCGCCCCGGTCCAGGCCGCGATGCAAATCTATGTAAACACGAGTAACAAGATTACCTTGAGGGTGCTTAACAAGCCCACCAGCCAAGAATCCAAAATGTGGCATCGATTTCTTCAAATCGATGTTCTTAGTTCCTTGTTGCAATACGGAGCAGATCACGCTGAGGAACTGGAACATATCTCTGCTGATGATCAGGGTTCTCTAGGTGAATCAATCCTGATCCTGTACCGGATACTTCTCCCAGACGAGAGCCCTTCTAACTTGCGCGACGATTTTTCCCGCATTAACGCGATTGCCCAAGCCCATGTAATCGAGAACGAGAAACTATGAATCCGAGAACTTATTATCCTAAGGTACAGACAATTCACCTGCAAGAACAGATCTCTGCGATGCTAAAATCTCAGCCTGAAGATTTGAGCAGTCTCGCTTCTACATCACACCCAAAAATGTATTTCGCAGACGCTTCTAATCAGGTTACGGAAGCATCTTTAGGCCAACTTCGTCTGTCCCTAATGGATCTCGCCCATGACTGCGGGTTCCCTCATGCTAGTAAGCCAGAGCTACGTCGATTTGATCAATCTGCGTCAGAGGTACTGTACACACAACTGCAGCTACTTCCCGTAGAAGCCGCGTGCCTTGAGATTTGGAATTTCCTCACAATCGTGCTGCTGCCCGACTTAGCAAAGTGGCGGTACCCCAATAATGACGCTAAACCAAACTACCCTCGCTGGCTCGGAGAAGAACGCAATGCCTTTCGGAAACTGTGGTGGCGCGAACACATCCTGGGACGCGATTTCAACAGCAAACTGGGTGAAGATGAGGCTGTTGCCATTATGGAGCGCCCTCGGTTGGGTGGAAACCCGAAACTCGCCAGAGCCATGGCTGGAGCTTTTCTTGAGGTTAGTCGAGAGTACCCCAGCATCCCGCGTAGCGAATTGATGCGGTGTGGTGCCTTAAATTTCCGCCGGCGAATGCCAGTGGTTCTCTACGATGTGGTGCCCCAAGAAGCTCTGCAAGCCCGAGTCACTGAAATTTTTGGCGAGGCTGCTGCAGGTTACGCTCGGAATCAGGGGATTGGACTCTCTTCAGAGGAACAGCTACCAACCCAGATCGACTACTCACCTGAACCAGAGAGCGAGAGCTCCTCGATCGATACTCCGCTTTCCACAACAAGGAACGAATCAAGTTCGACGCCTGTCTCCAAACTAGCTAACCGATTCGTAGGGCGCCTGAAGTCTATGCGAACTCCCTAGTTTTTAGCAGCACAGGCAGTGCCAGGTAACGTAAACCTGCACATGCATAGCAGCCATCCTGAAGGGTGAACCGTGAGTAAGACACTGTCAGTAATGCCATCCGCGAAGCGATTAACTACATCTCTAAGAGACATCGGCTACAGTTTCGAGTCGGCTGTGGCGGATTTGGTGGACAACAGTATCGCTGCCGAGGCCTCTGAGGTCAGAATTCGAATCACGTTTTCAGGTGAAAATTCGGTCATCCTCATAAGCGACAACGGCACGGGCATGTCAGATGACGGCATCACCGAGGCCTTCCGCTTCGGATCTCGGCGAACCTACGAAGCTGGCGAACTCGGACGGTACGGCCTAGGGCTCAAAACCGCCTCACTCTCGCAATGTCGCAGGCTCACAGCCTTCACCAGAGATCAAAAAACGGGGTTCGTTCACGCGCGCACGCTAGATCTTGACTTCATCACACAAGTCAACGAGTGGCTGATCACGGCGCCAGATCATTCTGAGCTTAAAGAGTTGGCCCATGAAACGCTCAGAGCTTCCGGCGGCACTGTGGTCATCTGGGAGAACCTAGATCGGCTACTCCCCAACGGAAGTCCCAACTCCGCTTGGGCGCGGCGGAAGTTTGCTGCCCTCGGTAGTCGGCTACACCAACACCTCGGCTTGGTATTCCATCGCTTTATCGCTGGTGAGAACACCGATAAGATCAAAATTTACATCAACGATGAGGTCGTGACTGCTTGGGACCCTTACGCACGATCCGAGCGTTTCACGGAACTAGTAAGTGAAGACTCCTTTGAGGTGGATGGGGCAGCGGCTCGAGGCAAAGTTGAACTTAAGTCATACTGCCTACCGGCCCGGTCACAGTTCTCTAGCCCAGCAGCGTTCGAAAAAGCAGCTGGACCCCGAAAGTGGAACCGACAACAAGGTATATATGTTTATCGGGCTAACAGGCTTGTCCAGTGGGGTGGATGGGATGGAATCCGCACTCTAGACGAACATACCAAGTTAGCTCGCGTTTCTCTTGACTTTGACACCGAGCTCGATGATGAATTCAACATTAATGTAGCTAAGATGCGCGTAACCCTACCTGGCCAGTTAAAAAAGCTTGTAGAACGCTCCATAAGCGAGGTCTGTGCAAAGGCAGATTCTCGATACCGAAAAGATTCCCACATCCGAACAGCTCCCAGGGACACACCGGAAATGAAGGACGAACTATCCGCCCAAGCAATCGCGGATGTTGGTTTGACGCTCAAGTCAGTAGCGATACGCAGCGGTCACTACAAAGCTTTCAAAGAAATCGCCGAGTTAATGAAGCAAGAATCGCCTCAACTCGCCAGCCAGTTAGGTCTTTAGTCCTAGCCCTCCACGTCAAACAATGCAGGTTCTGATGCTTCATCGACTCCGAATTTAGTGCACAGTTTTTCAAGAGGACAGACGGAGCATAGCGGATTTTTAACTCGGCAATGCGTTTGCGCTAGTTCTATGATTGCTAAGTGAGCTGCTCTGGAACCTTCGTTAAGAGCAAGCATACGAGCAATGGCTATCCGTCCTTCAGTTTGCTGATTCTTTCTGTCTGTAGCGATACCCTGAAAGCGGCTGGTAACTCGATTCACTCCTCGGATATTTAAGACAGGCTCACCTGGCTGTTCTCCTAATTCGTCGGGCATTGGAACAATAAGCTCCAAAATTCTCGCTTCGCTCGATCGCAACTCGGGCAAAAGTAGACGATCAATCTTAGCTTGCCATAGGCTACCAGGATCAGCAGAAACTTGCTCTACTAGACGTTCGAATCTTTCGAGCTTGGCAGTTCCGCCTATCCCCCGCAACATATCTCGGATAACTTCGACCGTCTCCTGGGGAATCTTCGGATTCTCAGGGCTAGGCCCCGGAAGCATATCAATAACTGGCCAAATCTGCTTTACCATTACTTGGCGTTGCCTCGAAAGAAGGACCTCGCCCAAAAGAGCCTTCCATCTGGAGTCAGTCCACAGCCATGGTTGGGCACTGACCCTAGGATCGCGCTGGCCGAACCACCTCGCTAGCTCTTGGGAAGTCTGCCTAGCCGGCTGACTCTTCAATTCGGGGGTCTCCATCGCCGATTTCACAGCGATTGCTATGGCAGCTGCAGCCCTCGGAGGAACCGCATTACCTATCTGTTTGAATGCGGAACTTGGCGGGCCGTTAAAACGGAAGTCGTCAGGAAAAGTCTGAACTCTAGCAGCTTCTCGAACAGTAAGGGTGCGCGGCTGACGAGGATGAATATACCCATATCCATCTTTCGCAATGTGCGCAGTTATCGTGCGCGATAAATCGTTCTCATCAAGCCTTTTGTATTTATCGTCGTAAATATCATCCCGATAACGCCGCAGCCTTTCGGGTAAGTCAGAGTACTTTGTCGTCGCATCCATAAGCTCAAATGCTTCGCGGTCGTCCTCCCTCACGGGTCGAGTTATGTGATCAAAGAGTTTGTGTCTATCCTCCTCTGAAACCCGCCGCCGGATGTACGCTTGGAACTCAGTCTGTGGTGCATCGTAATGCACCCAACCTTGGGCACCGCCCTCGGGCCGCCAACCACCTTCGATTTCAGGCATCTCACCGATCGCATTGCCCAAAGTCACCTTTTGCGGATAATCTTTAGGCCACTGGAAATCTTTTCCATCTCGTAATGCCACCAGAATAAGCCGCTGTCTCGTTTGCGGCACTCCGTATCGCCACATCTCGACCACTTTTTCAAAAACTGAGTAACCGAGTTGTTCCAGCTCTTCGATCATTGATCGGAGAATGAACATTTCCTCGTCTAGAGCCATGTCAGGAACATTTTCCATGATGATGGCTCGAGGTCTCGCGAGGGATACGATCTCAAGGTAGGATCGCCAAAGGTCTCGACGCTGATCGTGAGCCTCGCGTTTCCCTTCCTCCACTAGTCGACGGATTCCATTTCTTCCGGCCTTGGAAAAGGGTTGACACGGTGGACCACCTGCCAGCAAGTCGATCTCGCACTCCTTCATGAGCACTGCAACTCTTTCGATCGATTCTGGCGTCGACAAATCCCAGTCAGTCGAAAGGCCTCCAAAGTGGTGCCTGTGCGTCTTCACCGCATCGAGGTAGTGATCCACCCCTAAGACGACCTTAAATCCAGCGTCCTCCAAGCCGAGTGATAGCCCGCCAGCGCCCGCGAAGAGATCTGCGGCCAAGATTTTTCCCTGACTTCTTAGTCGTGCACAGTACTCTCGGAACTCGGCTTCAGTCTGCGTATGGTCCTCGTGGGGCGGCAGTTCTAGGAAGGGGCCCCTGATCTGGGTAACGGAATAGTCCTTTCTGTCCCCGCTAGTCCGTCCATTTTCAGTCACCCAACAAGTGTACCTGGACCCCCAACAAGGACGAAGTTGGGTCCTACGAGACCGAGTCTTCTTGGCTTAATGGAGACCTGCGCCAACCCTTGACTTTAGTTACAAGAGTCCTAACCCGTTCCAGCACAACCCTCGCCCAGCCCCATCACACACTTCGGAGCGAAGGTGCGTGGGGGTGGCGTCGAAGGTAAAAAGGGGGCACGAGGCCAAAGTTGGCCGCACCGCAAGAACTGAACGGGAGCCCGCAATGCTCGTCACAACCACCAACACCGTCGACGGCCACGAAATCAACAACTACCTGCGTGTTGTGTCGGGCGAGACCGTCGACGGCATCAACGCCTTCAAGGACATTGGCGCAACTTTCCGCAATATCGTGGGCGGTCGTTCGGGTTCACACGAAGGCGAGATCCGGAATGCCCGCGAATCCGCCCTCGCAGAGATGGTGGACAGGGCAATCGAACTCGGTGCGCACGGGGTGGTCGGCGTGGACGTAGCGTACCAATCGCTGGGCGACGGGGCGATGATCCTCGTCAGCGCGACCGGCACCGCAGTGACGTTCGCCAACTAGGCGAATCCAGTTGGACCACCCCGCGCCGCGAGGGGATTCAGCGCCTCGGGCGGCTAAGATGGAGCGCAGCAAGAACCGCCCACCGACCGCCAGAAA
>OCAM01001398.1_pt1 | contig 12186 bp, 10 predicted proteins | sample 1538281 | NCBI WGS metagenome assembly OCAM01 (sample SAMEA2580273, study PRJEB22360) | human gut metagenome | biome: human gut; feature: human-associated habitat; material: faeces | place: Denmark | collected 2008/2010 | reverse complement strand
GAAAAGCAACTCGTTGTGTACTTTTAGCACTAAAAAACCAGTGGAAATTTACCTGACGGTAAAACTCCACTGGTTTTTCTGTTTAAGGTTGGGTTTTGTCCCAGCCTCTTTGTGCTTTATATGTCTTATTCGTTCAGCAGGTGCAGGGATTCAAAGAGCTTGAAGATAAGGCTCATAATAATAGCAACAACGGTTGCCAGCACCATGCCCTGTACGGAAAAGGCACCGAAGGAGAGCTTCGCACCGGAAAGGCCGATAATCATAATAACAGAGGTCATTACGAGGTTGGAGGATTTGCTGTAATCTACCTGACGTTCAACCAGTACGCGGATGCCGCTGGCAGCGATTACGCCGAACAGCAGGATGCAGATGCCGCCCATAACAGGAACGGGGATACTGTGAATCAGCTCGCTGAGCTTACCGCAGAAGGAAAGGATGATTGCCATGACAGCAGCGCCGCCGATAACCCAGGTGCTGTAACCCTTGGTGATTGCCATAACGCCGATGTTTTCACCGTATGTAGTGTTCGGAGTTGCGCCGGCAAAGCCGCTGATAACATTAGAAAGGCCGTCAGAAAACAGGGAACGGGAAAGGCCGGGATCCTTAATCAGGTCGCGGTCAACAATGTTGCCGGTTACTACGAGATGGCCGATATGCTCAGCCAGTACAACGAGTGCGGCCGGAGCTATAATCATAATAGCGTTGATATCGAAAACCGGAGCGTAGAAATGCGGTACCTGAAACCAGGGAGCGTCGATTACCGGTTGGAAGTTGACGATACCCATGATAGCTGCAAAAACATAACCGCAGACAACGCCGAAGAGAATCGGGATGATGCTCATGAAGCCGCGGAAGGCAACAGAGCCGATAACGCCGACCGCCAATGTGAACATAGAAATAGCCACGTTGACCATATTAATGTTATCACCGGTCAACCCTGCCATGTTGGCTGCAACAGGTGCCAGCTCCAGACCGATAACAGCGATGATTGCGCCCATTGCTGCCGGCGGGAAGATGACATCAATCCATTTGGTGCCTACGCAGTGAATAATCAGCGAGAAAAGCATGAACAGCAGACCGAAAACGATAAAGCCGGACTGTGCATGGTTATAGGCAGAGGTGGACATAATCAGCAGTACAGGAGAGATAAAGGCAAAGCTGGAGCCGAGATAGGAAGGAATTTTGCCCTTGGTGATGAAGATGTAGAGCAGGGTACCCAGGCCGTTCATGAACAGGCAGGTGGTAGGGTTGACCTTGAATAAAAAGGGGACCAGCACGGTAGAGCCGAACATGGCGAACAGATGCTGGATACTTAACGGAATATTAAGTAGTAATGGCGGACGTTCTTCAACTTGAATAACTTTGCGTTCCAAAATAAATAACCTCTTTTCTTAAATTTTGCTATGATAATTTTACGTGGATTTTACATTAATTGCAAGGAGTTTTTAGCAAAAGTGTAAAAAACTTTCCATAATCTCGGATTTTCAGATGAAGTGCCGCTCTTGTGTGATGCTTAAGAAGCAAGTATAATAAAGCTGTCATCTTTATTATATATTTTTTGTTGCTATTTCCGAATGAAGGGGGAATAAAAATGTTACAGGTAAATCATGAACGTGTAGCTAAACTTTTACAAGGCTTGGCTTCTTTTACGGACAGTGAAGAGGGCGTTACCCGCCTTGCCTACAGTCCGCTGGATAAAAAGGCTCAGAGCTGGCTGTTGGAGCAGGTGCAGGATTTGCATTTGCAAATCCGCACCGATGCTGTGGGTAATGTGTTCTTGCGTCGCGATGGCAAACAGCAGCTGCTGCCGCCGGTAGCCACAGGCTCCCCTCCGGGCCCCGTTATTCCTGGCACGATTAGCCACAGGCTCGCATCTGGACACTGTTATCCATGGCGGTGCCTATGACGGCATGTGCGGTGTCGTAGGCGCCCTGGAGGCGCTGTACATGCTGCAGGACGAGGAGCTTGGGCGCAGTATTGAGGTTATCATCTTCCGTGCGGAGGAATCGAGTCGCTTCGGCTTTGCAACTATGGGCAGTAAGCTGCTGACAGGCAGCGCAGTGCCGGAGCAGCTGAACAAAGGCGCCAAGAAGGGCGATATCAGCTTTATCGAGGCCTTGCGTGAATGGGGCTGCAATCCTGACGCTTATCGTGATGCTGTAATTGCGCCCGGCAGCTATAAATGCTTTGCGGAGCTGCATATCGAACAGGGCAAGGTTCTGGAGCAGACGCAGCATCAGCTTGGTATCGTACATAATATTGCGGCACCGACACGCTTTAAAATTCATATTAGAGGCGTGGCAGACCACAGCGGCGCAACGCCGATGGGGATGCGCCGTGACGCGCTCGTCAGTGCTGCTAAGCTTATTTTGGCGGTGAACGAGGCTGCGGAAACAGAAAAAGCCAACGGCAGTGTCGGTACCGTTGGCGTGGTGGATGTAGAGCCCGGTTCGATTAACGTTGTACCGGGAGCAGTTACGCTGTGGGTTGATGTACGTGGTGTTGATAAAGCCAGCATTGCGCGCGTGCTGCAAAGCATCCGCGAGCAGGCCGAAAACGTCGCTGTCTGCGACGGCGTCGGCGTGCAGATTGAAATGCTGACAGCAGACAGCCCTGTTGCTTTGGATAAGGCCTTGGCCGCGCAGAGCGAGGCGATATGCACAGAAAAGGGCTTCAGCTTCTTGCATATGAATAGTGGCGCCGGTCATGATGCTATGCATATGACGAAAATCTGCCCCACGACAATGCTTTTTGTTCCCTGTCGAGCAGGCATCAGCCATAACCCGGCAGAGTACGCTTCAACTGAGAATATCTGCCGCGGCATTGAGGTCCTGGCAGAGGTTTTGCGTCGAGAGGCAAATTGACAATAGCGCAAAAACTGCTATAATAATTATAGAGATAGCCGATTGTGGTATGTCGGCTTTCCTCGCAAATTTGTAGTTTGAAGGAAGCCGCCTAACCGTTAGGCGGCTTTTTTCATGCCTTTATTTAGAGCGATGTGATAAAATCAAAACTACGAGAGTTGCAAAGCCTATCATAAGCTGAAGTGCTTCGAAAACAGTCATAGCATCACCCACTTTCCAGTAGGAAACCGACGTCGGCTATCTCTATGCGAAAATTATATCGTTTTATGAAATTTAAAGAAAATATATTTTTATACTCCTGTACCGTCAAAGCAGGGGATAAAGTCATTGCAGGCTGCATCACCCTCCTGCACAAAGCCATCTTCGATAGTGCTTTGCAGCAGATAGCTTTCCAGCTCCTTGTATTCCTCATCCGTAACCTTGCGGTTGATTTCAGGATATTCGTTGGCGCGGCCGCAGGGAACGTATTGGTGCATCAGGCTGAACATTACCTGCCCAGGCTTGAAGTTGGCAGCAATCCAGTCGATAATTCTCTTGGTATTGTCAGGCATTCCGGGCATAATCAGATGACGGATAATAACGCCTTTAGTCATAATACCGTTATCATCAATATGGTAGTCACCGACCTGATTATACATTTCCTTAATAGCTTCGGTTGCGATGCGGAAGTAGTAGGGTGCGTTGCTGTATTTGATAGCAGCCATATCATCACTGTATTTTAAATCCGGCAGATAAATCTGCACCTTGCCTTTAAGGCGGCGCAGTGTATCCTGCGTTTCAAAGCCGCTGGTGTTATAAACAACAGGCACCGGCAGAGGCTCGGCCAGACTTTGCAGCACTGCCTCGGTAAAATGGGTGGGCGTAACGAGATTGATATTGTGCGCACCTTGGGCGATAAGCTCGTGATAGATTTCCTTCAGACGTTCAATAGTAATTTCCTTGCCGAAGCCCTTGCAGCTTATGTCATAGTTCTGACAGAAAACACAGTGCAGGTTGCAGCCGGAAAAGAAAACCGTACCGCTGCCTTTAGTGCCGCTGATGACGGGCTCTTCCCACATATGCAGGCCGGCGCGGGCAACAATCGGAGCGAGGCCTACGCCGCAGCTGCCGAAGCAGCCTGTAGTATCAGACATATTTGCAGGGCGGTCTACACCGCAGCGATGCGGACATACATAACAGAGAGTCATATTATTTCCTCCTTTGAAAAGAGCTTGCCGTGCCTTTTCGGTATATGTATAGACAAGAATACTTGGTTCCCCCTTGGGGGAACTGTCGAGCGATAGCGAGACTAAAGGGGGCAACACTCTAATTCATCATACATTTATTTTACCACAATCGCCCGGTATTGACAAAAACAACGCGGCATCTTATAATTTTAGTATTAGGTCATATAACTGACGGAAGTGGGTTACCACAGGGGAGTATGACCGGTAGCACGCCGACCGTCTGGGCAAAGATTTTTTCTTGTGCCAGTGTGTCGGTTTTTTTGTTTGTCTAAGTGACTGGCACTATACAAAAGAGGAGGAGTTATAGTGAAAGAATTAGCATTAAAATATGGCTGCAATCCTAATCAGGGCAGCGCACGTATTTACATGAACAATGGTAGCGAGCTGCCGATTGAGGTGCTGAACGGCCGTCCGGGTTATATCAATTTTCTTGATGCTTTCAACAGCTGGCAGCTGGTAAAAGAACTGAAGGAGGCAACCGGTCTGCCGGCAGCAGCATCCTTTAAGCACGTAAGCCCTGCAGGTGCTGCAGTAGGCCTGCCGCTGAGCGATACTCTGAAAAAGATTTATTATGTAGATGACCTGGAGCTGTCTCCGTTGGCAAATGCTTATGCACGCGCTCGTGGCGCTGACCGTATGAGCTCCTATGGCGACTTTGTTGCTTTGTCCGATGTTTGCGACGTGCAGACTGCTAAAATGCTGGCACGCGAGGTTTCCGACGGTGTTATCGCACCCGGTTATACCGAAGAAGCTCTTACTGTTCTGAAGGGCAAACGCAAAGGCACCTACAACATTATTAAAATTGATGAAAACTACAAGCCGGAGCTGCTGGAGCATAAGCAGGTATTCGGTATTACCTTCGAGCAGGAGCGCAACGAAGCTAAAATTACCGCTGATCTGCTGCAAAACCGTCCGACCGTGAATAAAGAAATTCCGGAAGGCGCAGCACGCGACCTGCTGATTTCCTTAATCGTTTTGAAATACACTCAGTCCAACTCCGTTTGCTATGTAAAAGACGGTCAGGCTATCGGCATCGGCGCCGGCCAGCAATCCCGCGTACACTGCACTCGTCTGGCAGGCGGCAAGGCTGATATCTGGTGGCTGCGCCAGAATCCGAAGGTTTTGGCTCTGCCGTTTAAAGACAGCATCCGTCGTCCCGACCGCGACAACACCATCGACGTTTACATCTCCGATGATTATGAAGATGTACTGGCTGACGGCGTATGGGAAAACTTCTTCACCGAAAAACCGGAACCGCTGACTCGCGAAGAGAAAAAGGCTTGGGTTGCACAGCTGAAGGACGTTGCTCTCGGCAGTGACGCATTCTTCCCGTTCGGAGATAACATTGAGCGTGCGCATCGCAGCGGCGTTCAGTATATTGCACAGGCAGGCGGCTCTATCCGTGATGATAATGTTATCGAAACCTGCGATAAGTACGGCATTGCAATGGCATTCACCGGCCTGCGTCTGTTCCACCACTAAGATAGCTTTATAATGAACTTGCGTCCCACTCGTCTGACGGGTGGGACGTTTTTATGTGCGCTTTTGATCTTGCTTAGAACAACACACTCAAAAAACCTCATTACTTTATTGCAAATTACGTAAATTGCATGTATGATTGAATACAGGCAGTCTTTTACAAAAGCGTAAAGTGAAATGCCTATATCATAATTAAAACTAACTCCATTCCTATGAGGTGATAATATGCTTCTTAAAGAAATGAATTTCCGCGACATTGTGGATAAATACCTTTACATAGACGCTGCCGGCGTGGCGCAAAACCTGGGCAGCATTTTTGAGGTAACAGAAGATGCTACCGGCGTGCTTTGCTATGGTTATATAGATGAACAGGCAGGCATCAGCTTTGAAATATTATGCTGTGCTGTACACGATGCAGCTAAAAAGACGCTGAAGCTGTTGCATGGTAATGATGAGCAATCAGCGAAGATAAGATTATCAGAGCTGCTTGAAGCACAGGCAGCTGTGCTTCCGAGCGAAATGCCTCGCCTGAGCGAGTTCCAAAGCAAGGTGGCAATGGTGCAAAAGGTTTATGAGGCAGACGAAGCGACAGAAGCGATGCGTAAGCTTACCTCTTTAGATCCTGCAAGACTTGCAACGCATCCCGATATCGTAACTGTTTATCTGGTGTGCGGCGATGAGGCCGAAGCAGCTTATGTGTTGCTTAAGGAAGTGCGCGAGGTAAATATCATAGGCACGCTGCTTTCCGAGCCTCAAAAGGTTTTCGGTCTGCACAAGGGCGATGAAATAAGCTTTTTCCTGGTGCGTAACGAAAAGGGAATTATGTGCATGAAGGTGTTGGAGAAATAAGCAAAAGAAAGGACATAGATGCTGAGCTAAGCTCGGCAAGGTGATTTTTTGAGTTCTGTAAAAAGAAACAGGTATATAGACGGCAAGCTGCTTCTGGCTTATCCTGACGATTATACTGTTTTAGATATTGAAACTACCGGATTGAGTCCGCAGAATGATTATATAACGGAAATATCGGCCATAAAATACCGCAATAATCGCAGAGTAGATGAATTTTCCAGCTTAGTTAAGCCGGAATTATCTATCCCGTATTATATTACACGGCTCACCGGTATCAATGACGCCATGGTTGCGGATGCTCCGGCAATCGACGAGGTAATTTTGTCATTTATGGATTTTTTGGCTGATGATATTATTGCAGGCTATAATGTAGCCTTTGATTTGAGCTTTATTGCGGAAAATCTGGCAGGCCATTATGCCAAAAGATTAGCCAATGATTATGTTGATGTTATGAAGCTGGCGCAGAATGAATTACCGTTTTTAGGCAGGTATAAGCAGACTGCGGTCGCCGAATATTTTAATATTGCTACAGCAGGTGCGCACAGGGCTCTTGTTGACTGCAATATTTGCAACGGCTGTTACCAAAAGCTGAAGGAGCTGGCGGTGGCGGATTATCATCTGCCGCCTAAGCAAAAAGAGCTTGCAATCGTACCGTCTTTCAGGCGCTTAAGACCGTTGGCAGATAGAAATATAGTTTTGCTTGGCTCTTTTGACGGGCTTTATCTTAAAAACCTTCGGGAGATACTGAATGCGCTTGGTGCAAGCGTTGCTTATCATGTTACAGCAGCTTCTGATATGGTTATTGTCGGCACGGCGGATGCTTCCGTGTGTGACGGTGCTGATTTGCAGCTTGCAATCAGTATGAAAAACGCGGGCAAGAATATCTATATTCTTAAAGAAGATGTTTTTTGCCAATCGGTGTTGGGCAAAGGCTGGCTGAGGATTTTGGGCTGAAATGAGTAATCAATAGATTGCTTTCCGAAGTACATAGAACATAATTGTATTATGTATAATTGCTATACATCCATATAATTTAACAACTAAATACTGTATAATATGCATATAACATCTTGGGAACTTACTGATAGTAAAAAGTGTAGCAGTCATTGGCGGGTAAAGTAAAAAAATAAAAATAACATTCTTGCAGTGATGTGCCAGCTTTCAGCGTTAATCGTCAGCGGTAAGTTTAATCCGGGAAATTTTTCATCTGAGGGGGAATAAAATGTTAGATTTAGAAAAAGATTGTCGTGTAGCAGTAGTACAGTGTGCGCCCGTAATGTTTGACAAGGAAGCAACTCTGGCTAAATGTATTGATCTGATTAAGCAGGCGGGTGCCGGCGGAGCACAGCTTATCGTGCTGCCGGAGCTGATTGTTCCTTGCTATCCTTACGGCATGACCTTTGGCTTTACCGTAGGCAGCAGGCAGGAGAAAGGACGAGCTGATTGGAAGCGCTACTATGATGGCTCGATCGTAGTGCCGGGCGCAGAAACTGACGCGCTTGGACAGGCAGCACGTGAGGTAAATGCTTATGTAAGCATTGGTATCTCAGAGCGCGATGCTGTTAGCGGAACGCTTTATAACAGCAACATCATTTTTGCTCCTGACGGCAGCATTGCTGCCCTGCACCGCAAGCTTAAACCTACTGGAGCGGAGCGCTTTGTTTGGGGCGATGCGGATAAGGCTTATTTTCCTGTGGTTGCTTCGCCGTGGGGACCGCTTGGTAATTTGATTTGTTGGGAGTCTTACATGCCGTTGGCACGTGTGGCTTTATACCAAAAAGGCGTCACGATTTTGATTTCCTGCAATACAAATGATAATCCTGAGTGGCAGGCTACTATTCAGCATATTGCGCTCGAAGGACGCTGCTATTACATTAACTGCGATCAGTTCTTTACTAAAGATATGTATCCTGCTGATTTGCATGCGCAGGATGAAATCGCTAAGCTGCCGGAGCTTGTCTGCCGCGGCGGCAGCTGTGTGATTGATCCTTACGGACATTATGTTACTGAGCCTGTCTGGGATAAGGAAGCAATTATTTATGCGGATTTGGATATGGACAAGGTGCCTGCCAGCCGTATGGAATTTGACGCCTGTGGTCATTATTCACGCCCGGATGTTTTGCAGTTGCATGTTAAAGAGTAAAACTTTGACGTAAAGAATTATAAGAACAAAAAACGCTTACGCCCCACGCATCAACGTGGGATGTAAGCGTTTAATTTTTTTGCGGTTATTCAATCAAACCCTTAGGAGAAATTACCTCGCCGTTGTCAAAAGCAATATAGGTGACCTGAATTTTTACGGTTTCTTTGGTAATATCCAGGTTCATCAGCTTTTGGTCATCCGGCAGCATGGAATTCAGCTTTTTGCTGGTGGTGAGCTCCACTGCCTGTCCGGGGGCAATGCTGCCCTGATAATGCTCCGGATAGGAATAAAGCTGTTCACCCTTATCGTTGAGCACGGTTACATCGTAATACATACGGTTGATAGCAACGTTACTCATGTTTTTGGCCATGATGGTAGCGGTAAGCGTAGCTTTTTCCTCGCTGCCGATTTTGTTGCTGTCCTTGTTCAGCGTCAGGCGCTCGCTGGTTGCCTGCAGCGCTTTGTTCAGGCGGTCCATAACAGGCTTGTTCAGCAGGGCCTGTTTAGCACGTTTGGCAGCATCCAACTGGACGATAAAGTCTGCCAGATTGCTGATCTTCTTAATCTGCCAATCGCCTTTATCATTTTGCTGCATTAACAGCTCGGCAATAAAATCCTTATCCAGCTCATTGTTGTGCAGCACCAGGGTTGCTTTTGCTGTCTCACCCTCATGCTTGCTGAGCTTCAGATCTTTGACAGTAAGGTTTTGGATGGGGATGTGGCGTTCCAGGTTACGCTTCATAGCATCAGGTACGGGATCGGCCGGCTGCTTAGGAGTATTGTAGGGCTTAGCGGCAATTTTGTCCAGAGCCTCTTGCGTCATCAGGTCTACGACCGAAGGCTTCAGCATATGCAGAATGCCGAGTGCGAACGGGTTGGAGAAAACATTATCGTTATTGATTTTGCTTTCTGCCTTGATGATGTCCTCGAAAGCGTTGTCCATAACAGAGGGAACATCAACATATCGTGAAAATTTTGCGCTGTCATGCTGCTGCAGTGCAACGCGCGCTTCGTTCAAGGCATAAGCCGGTGTACGGATAAAATAAAGAAAATAAAAGGCTGCGCCTGCAAGGGCAGCGAGCAGAATAAATACAACAAACCATTTCTTTTTGCTTTGCATGATTTTGACCTTCCTAAACTATATTAAAAGGCAATCGGAAAAATTCTTTGCCTGCATATATTGTAATCATCTTAAGGGCAGATTTCAATACCTACTACTAAAATATTTTATAAATTATTCCCTACTTCTTTCCGGGGGAAATATTGCGGGAAGTGAGTGTAATTGGTTATAATATAATGATAGACTGATTTTACACGGAGGTATTTACATGAGTGATAAAAATAAAACCTACTGTCTGATAAATTACGGCTGCCAGATGAATGAATCCGATACGGAGCATTATGCAGGACAGTTGCAGGAGCTTGGTTATGCGCCTAATCCTGATTTTCATACCGCAGATATAATTATTGTCAACACCTGCTGCGTGCGCGAAAGTGCGGAAAAGAAAATTGCCGGCAAAATTGGCGAATTAAAGGCTGTAAAGCGTGCCAATCCGGATGTAGTTATCTGTGTTGCAGGCTGTATGGCACAGAAGGACGGCGAAAAGCTGCGTAAAAAGCATCCGCAGGTAGATTTGCTGCTGGGTACTGCTTATGTTAACGATTTTAAACGTCTGCTGCTGGAATTTCTGGCAGAGCGCAAGGCTGCGGTTTATACCGATCTGACTATTCATCAAAGCGAGTTTGAAGGTCATATGGTACGCCAAAGCTCTTTTGCTGCCTGGATTCCAATTATGTATGGCTGCAATAATTTCTGCACCTACTGCATCGTGCCGTATGTACGCGGACGCGAGCGCAGCCGCAGCATCGATAATATTGTTGCCGAGATTGAGGCAGCGGTTAAAGATGGCTACAAGGAATTTACTCTGCTGGGCCAAAACGTAAATTCCTACGGCAAGGATTTTGGCGACAAGGACGCTTTCGCTAAGCTGCTGCGCCGTGTGGATATTATTCCCGGCGTTGAGCGTATTCATTATATGACCAGCCACCCGCGTGATATGAGCGAGGAGGTTATCAAGGCTGTTGCAGAATGTGAGCACATCTGCGAAAACTTCCATCTGCCGTTCCAGGCAGGCAGCTCGGAAATTCTGCGCCGTATGAACCGCGGTTATACGAAGGAAAAATATCTGGAGCTGGTTAAGCTGGTACGCAAGTATGTGCCGGACGCAACGATTACTACAGATATTATTGTAGGCTTCCCCGGCGAAACCGAAGAGAATTTTGAGGAAACTCTGGATGTTGTGCGTCAGGTTGGCTTCACCTCTGCCTATACCTTTATTTATTCCAAGCGCAGCGGTACACCTGCAGCCAAAATGGAAAACCAGGTGCCGCTGGCAGTGAAGAAGGAGCGTTTGAACCGTTTGATGGCTCTGCAGAACGAGAACAGCCTGAAGTGCCATGAAAAGCTGGTAGGTCAGACTGTAGAAGTGCTGGCAGAAGGCCCCAGCAAGCAGAAAACCGTCTGGAACGGACGCACACGCACAGGAGTTCTGGTGCTGTGGCCGATTGAAGATAAGCAATACGAGGTTGGACAGAAGGTTAACGTGCAGATTGAAGCTGCGCAGACCTGGCTGGTGAAAGGTAAGGCGGTTGATTAATGGCTGCTGCAAATGTTACGCCCATGGTACAGCAATATATGGCAGTGAAGCAGGAGCATCAGAATGAGCTGCTCTTCTTTCGCTTGGGCGATTTTTATGAAATGTTTTTTGACGATGCTATTACAGCATCGCGTGAGCTGAATTTAACATTGACTAAGCGCTCCAACGGTATGGAGCATATGCCGATGTGCGGTGTGCCTTATCATTCGGTGGACGGCTATATCGCCAAGCTGATAAAAAAAGGCTATCGCATCGCTATCTGCGAGCAGGTGGAGGATCCCAAGCTCGCCAAAGGCATTGTCGAGCGCAAGGTTATTAAAATTATTACGCCGGGAACGGCGCTGAACGAACAGCTTCTGGAGGATAAGCACAATCGCTATCTGGTATTTTTACAGCAGGCGCAGGCAAAGGGAATGTGCTTGGCAGCGGCCGATGTAACTACGGGCGAGTGCGAATGGTTTCTTGACCAGACACCGGAAAGCTTTTTGAATATCACCGAGCAGCTTTACAGACTACAGCCCGCAGAGCTTGTTGTTCATTTTACTTCTGATGAAATGAGTGAGAAGCTGCAGGAATGGCTGGCTGCAAGATTGCCGGAATGCGTTGTTACGCATTATGACGAGAGTACGCCGGAGGCTGATTATTTTGCGCAGCACTTTGCCGGTAGTGAGGTGCCGGATGAGGTACATAGTACGGTTGAGCTTTTGCTGCGCTATCTGCACGGAACGGTGATGGCCGATTTGAGCCATATTAACCGTTTGGTGCGGATTGAACGCAACAGCTTTATGAACCTTGATGTGACTGCTATCCGTAACCTGGAGCTGGTTCGCAATATGACGGATGGCTCGAAGCGCGGTACGCTGCTGCAGGTGCTTGATTTTACCAATACCTCGATGGGTGCGCGCCGTCTGCGCAGTTGGATTGAAAGCCCGCTGCTTGATGTGGGCCGCATTTATGAGCGTCAGGAG
>OCAM01001384.1_pt1 | contig 12429 bp, 24 predicted proteins | sample 1538281 | NCBI WGS metagenome assembly OCAM01 (sample SAMEA2580273, study PRJEB22360) | human gut metagenome | biome: human gut; feature: human-associated habitat; material: faeces | place: Denmark | collected 2008/2010 | reverse complement strand
TAAGTAATTCGCTGTCTATAAAGGTTTTTTGATTTTTTTATGCATTTGATATTGCTATTAAGCAGTTTTTTATTTCTTTGATTTTTTGGTAGAAAGTTCTTGCTATTGCAGAAAAAACATACTATAATCATAAAGGTGCTGTTCAAAAAAATAGGAATAGTACTGGTAGAAAAGAATTTCTGCCGGCTAGGAAACGAGAGGTTGCGACACGCCCGGACGCTTTGCCATGGACGAGCGTGACGGAAAATTTTCGTGGAGCTATGTCTACTTTTAAAATAGGCGAAGGAGGGAAAACAATGGCAAAACAAAAAATTCGTATCCGTTTAAAAGCGTATGAACATCGTATTTTAGATCAATCAGCGGATAAAATCGTAGAAACTGCAAAAAGAACTGGAGCTGACGTATCTGGTCCAATTCCATTACCAACTGAACGTAGTCTTTACACAGTTATCCGTGCGACACATAAATACAAAGATTCACGCGAACAATTCGAAATGCGTACACACAAACGTCTAATCGACATTGTGAATCCAACACCAAAAACAGTTGATGCTTTAATGAAGCTTGACTTACCGTCTGGTGTGAACATTGAAATTAAACTATAAAAATTAAGATGGAGGTGTAATCATGACCAAAGGAATCTTAGGGAAAAAAGTGGGAATGACTCAAATCTTCACTGAATCAGGTGAACTTATTCCAGTAACAGTTGTAGAAGCTACACCAAACGTAGTCCTACAATTAAAAACTGTTGAAAACGACGGCTACGAAGCTGTTCAAGTTGGTTACCAAGATTTACGTGAAGTTTTAAGTAACAAACCTGCGAAAGGTCATGTTGCAAAAGCAAACACGGCTCCTAAGCGCTTCATTCGCGAATTCAAGGATGTTGAGCTAGAGGGCTTAGAAGTAGGATCAGAAATTAAAGTTGACGCATTTCAAGCTGGAGACATCGTTGACGTGACAGGAACAACTAAAGGTAAAGGATTCCAAGGCGTTATCAAACGTCACGGACAAAGCCGCGGCCCAATGGCTCACGGTTCTCGTTACCACCGTCGTCCTGGATCAATGGGTCCAGTTGCACCAAACCGCGTGTTTAAAAACAAACACTTGGCAGGTCGTATGGGCGGCAACCGCGTAACAATCCAAAACTTGGAAATCGTTCGTGTTGATGCTGAACGCAATGTTATCCTAATCAAAGGTAACGTTCCTGGAGCGAAAAAATCATTGATTACAATAAAATCAGCTGTGAAAGCTAAATAAGTAGATAGGAAGAAAGGAGGAACTAAGGAATGCCGAATGTAGCATTATTTAAACAAGATGGAAGCCAAAATGGCGAAATTACTTTAAACGAAGAAATCTTCGGAATTGAACCAAATGAATCAGTTGTCTTTGATGCAATCATCATGCAACGTGCTTCATTAAGACAAGGAACACACGCTGTGAAAAATCGTAGCGCTGTTCGTGGTGGTGGCCGTAAACCATGGCGCCAAAAAGGAACAGGTCGTGCCCGTCAAGGTTCAATCCGTTCACCACAATGGCGTGGAGGTGGCGTTGTATTTGGACCAACACCACGTTCATACAGCTACAAACTTCCTAAAAAAGTTCGTCGCTTAGCAATGAAATCTGTTTTATCAGAAAAAGTTGCTTCAAATAACTTGGTAGCTGTTGAAGCATTAAGCTTTGATGCACCAAAAACAAAAGAATTTAAACAAGTTCTTGCTAACTTGTCTATTGACGCAAAAGTATTAGTAGTATTAGAAGAAGGAAACGACTTCGTAGCATTGTCTGCACGTAACTTACCAAACGTTTCTGTTGTTTCTGCTGATAACGTAAGCGTCCTAGACGTTGTATCAAACAACAAAGTGTTGGCAACGCAAACTGCTCTTACTCAAATTGAGGAGGTGCTTGCATAATGAACTTACTAGATATTATCAAAAAACCAGTTATCACTGAAAAATCAATGTTAGCCATGGACGAAAAGAAATACACTTTCGAAGTAGACACTCGCGCAAACAAGACTTTAGTGAAACAAGCTGTTGAAGCAGCATTTGGTGTTGAAGTGAAAAACGTAAACATCATCAACGTGCGTCCTAAATTTAAACGTATGGGTAAATATGCAGGATACACAAAAAAACGCCGCAAAGCGGTTGTAACATTAACTGAAGCTTCAAAAGAAATCGAATTATTCGCTGCTGAATAAGCATCATTTATTCAAAAAAATTAATAGGAGGGAAAAAAGACGTGGCTATTAAAAAGTACAAACCTACCTCAAATGGTCGCCGCAATATGACAAGTTCTGATTTCGCGGAAATCACTACTTCAACACCAGAAAAAACATTGTTGGCACCATTGAAAAATAATGCCGGTCGTAACAACAACGGACGTATTACAGTTCGCCATCAAGGTGGCGGTCACAAACGTCAATACCGTTTAGTTGACTTCAAACGTAACAAAGACAACGTTGTTGCTACAGTAAAAACAATTGAGTATGATCCAAACCGTTCTGCTAATATTGCATTAGTACATTACGAAGATGGAGTAAAAGCATACATCTTAGCACCAAAAGGATTAGAAGTTGGCATGACTGTCGTTTCTGGACCTGAAGCAGATATTAAAGTAGGGAACGCATTACCATTGGCAAACATTCCAGTTGGTACAGTTGTCCACAATATCGAAATGAAACCAGGTAAAGGCGGACAATTAATCCGTTCAGCTGGTACAAGCGCTCAAGTATTAGGTAAAGAAGGGAAATACGTATTAATCCGCTTGAACTCAGGCGAAGTTCGTATGATCTTAGCTACTTGTCGTGCAACAATCGGTGCTGTTGGTAACGAACAACACGAATTAATCAACATCGGTAAAGCCGGTCGTTCTCGTTGGATGCGCAAACGCCCAACGGTTCGTGGTAGCGTAATGAACCCTAATGATCACCCACACGGTGGTGGTGAAGGTAAAGCTCCAGTTGGACGTAAAGCTCCAGTATCTCCATGGGGTCAACCAGCTCTTGGATACAAAACTCGTAACAAAAAAGCAAAATCAGACAAACTTATCGTTCGTCGTCGTAACACTAAATAATTTCTTTGACCATGTGTCGCACATTTTGAGAGGAGGTTCACCATGGGTCGTAGTTTAAAGAAAGGACCTTTTGTCGATGATCATTTGATGAAAAAGGTCGACGCACAACAAGGTGCTGAAAAGAAAAAAGTTATCAAAACTTGGTCACGTCGTTCGACAATCTTCCCGAGTTTTGTAGGATTTACAATTGCCGTCTATGATGGCCGTAAACATGTACCAGTTTACGTCCAAGAAGACATGGTAGGACATAAATTAGGTGAATTTGCACCAACTAGAACTTATCGTGGTCACGCAAGTGATGATAAGAAAACAAAACGTTAATTTGAGGGGAGGATATAAGAATGGCAGAACAAATTACGTCAGCTAAAGCAACTGCAAAAACAGTTCGCGTTTCTCCTCGCAAATCACGTATTGTGATTGATTTAATCAGAGGGAAAAATGTTGCTGAAGCAATTGCAATCTTAAAGTTCACGCCGAACAAAGCTGCAGGGGTTATTGAAAAAGTCCTAATGTCAGCTATTGCGAATGCAGAAAACAACTTTGATTTAGACGTTGAGAACTTGGTAGTATCTGAAGCATTTGTAAACGAAGGACCAACTATGAAACGTTTCCGTCCACGTGCAAAAGGTTCAGCTTCACCAATCAACAAACGTACAAGTCACATCACCGTAGTCGTATCAGAAAAATAAGGAGGGACATTCAGTGGGTCAAAAAGTACATCCAATTGGAATGCGTGTAGGCATTATCCGTGACTGGGATGCAAAATGGTATGCTGAAAAAGAGTATGCTGATTTTCTACACGAAGATTTAAGAATTCGTAAATTCATCGCATCTAAACTTGCTGATGCCGCTGTGTCGACAGTTGAAATCGAACGCGCTGCAAATCGCGTGAACGTATCAATTCACACAGCTAGACCAGGTATGGTTATCGGTAAAGGTGGATCTGAAGTCGAAAACCTAAGAAAAGAATTAAACAAATTAACTGGTAAAAAAGTACACATCAACATCGTGGAAATCAAAAAACCAGATTTAGATGCAAAATTAGTTGGCGAAGGCATCGCCCGTCAATTAGAAGGTCGTGTAGCTTTCCGTCGTGCACAAAAACAAGCAATTCAACGCTCAATGCGTGCTGGCGCTAAAGGAATCAAAACTCAAGTATCAGGTCGTTTAAACGGTGCAGATATTGCTCGTAGCGAAGGATACTCTGAAGGAACAGTTCCATTACACACATTACGTGCGGATATTGATTACGCATGGGAAGAAGCAGATACAACATACGGAAAACTAGGAGTTAAAGTGTGGATCTATCGTGGAGAAATTCTTCCAGCAAAAAAGAACACTGAGAAAGGAGGGAAATAAGCATGTTAGTACCTAAACGTGTAAAACACCGTCGTGAATTCCGTGGTAAAATGCGTGGAGAAGCGAAAGGTGGAAAAGAAGTTGCTTTTGGTGAATACGGCCTACAAGCTGTAGAATCTCACTGGATTACAAACCGTCAAATCGAAGCATCACGTATTGCCATGACTCGTTATATGAAACGTGGTGGGAAAGTATGGATCAAAATTTTCCCTCATAAATCTTATACTGCCAAAGCGATTGGGGTACGTATGGGTTCTGGTAAAGGGGCTCCTGAAGGTTGGGTATCTCCAGTAAAACGTGGTAAAATCATGTTTGAAATCGCTGGTGTACCTGAAGAAGTAGCTCGCGAAGCATTACGTCTTGCTTCACACAAATTACCAATGAAAACGAAAATCGTAAAACGTGAAGAAATGGGTGGTGAATCGAATGAAGGTTAAAGAAATCAGAGAATTAACCACTGCCGAAATGCTAGAACAAGAAAAACAATTAAAAGAAGAATTGTTTAACTTGAGATTCCAATTAGCAACAGGTCAATTAGAAAACACTGCACGTATTAAAGAAGTTCGTAAATCGATTGCACGCATTAAAACTGTGTTGCGTCAACAAGCTAACTAATTTTGGAAGGAGGCCATTTAACGTATGACTGAAGAAAGAAACCAACGCAAAGTTTATCAAGGTCGTGTGGTATCCGACAAAATGGATAAAACTATCACAGTTGTGGTTGAAACAAAGAAAAATCACCCAATCTACGGTAAACGTATGAACTATTCTAAGAAATACAAAGCACACGATGAAAACAACGAAGCAAAAGTTGGCGATATCGTGAAAATTATGGAAACTCGTCCATTATCAGCTACGAAACGTTTCCGTCTAGTAGAGATTGTTGAAAAAGCAGTGATTATTTAATCACACGAGGTTTTCCTATATAGATTGAATTTGCAAAATCTGAAAGGAGGATACACATCGTGATCCAACAAGAAAGTCGTTTAAAAGTTGCTGACAATTCAGGCGCTCGCGAAATCTTGACAATCAAAGTCCTTGGTGGTTCAGGTCGCAAAACTGCGAATATTGGAGACATCATTGTTGCTTCGGTTAAACAAGCAACGCCAGGCGGGGTTGTCAAAAAAGGTGACGTCGTTAAAGCTGTTATCGTTCGTACGAAAACAGGCGCTCGTCGTGCAGACGGTTCTTACATTAAATTTGATGAAAATGCTGCGGTAATTATCCGTGACGATAAGAGCCCACGTGGAACACGTATCTTTGGCCCAGTTGCTCGTGAACTACGCGAAAACAACTTCATGAAGATCGTTTCACTAGCACCAGAAGTTCTATAATTGTCACTTATTCTAAAGGAGGTGCGAAACAGTAATGTTTGTTAAAAAAGGCGATAAAGTTAAAGTTATCACTGGAAAAGACAAAAACAAAGAAGGCGTTGTATTAGCAGCGTTCCCGAAAAAAGATAAAGTCGTTGTTGAAGGTGTAAACGTTGTGAAAAAACACCAAAAACCTTCTCAAGCTGCTCCTCAAGGTGGAATCGTTGAAGTCGAAGCACCAATTCACGTTTCTAACGTGATGGTTATTGATCCTTCAAACGGTGAAGCTACACGTGTCGGCTATAAAGAAGTAGACGGTAAAAAAGTCCGCGTTTCTAAAAAAACCGGTGAAGTTCTAGACAAGTAATCAATCGAAGGAAGGAGGAGCTTACTAAATGAACCGCCTTAAAGAAAAATATACGAATGAAGTGGTTCCATCATTGATGGAAAAGTTTGAATATAGCTCAATCATGCAAGCACCAAAAGTTGATAAAATCGTTATCAACATGGGTGTGGGTGATGCAGTATCAAACGCAAAAAATTTAGATAAAGCAGTAGAAGAATTACAATTAATTTCAGGTCAAAAACCTTTAATTACAAAAGCCAAAAAATCTATCGCTGGATTCCGTTTACGTGAAGGAATGCCAATCGGAGCTAAAGTTACATTACGTGGCGAAAGAATGTACGAATTCTTAGACAAATTAGTGTCTGTATCTCTACCACGTGTACGTGACTTCCATGGTGTCAGCAAAAAAGCATTTGACGGACGTGGAAACTACACGTTAGGTGTGAAAGAACAATTAATCTTCCCAGAAGTAGATTATGATTTGGTAGATAAAGTACGTGGGATGGATATCGTTATTGTTACAACAGCGAACACAGATGAAGAATCTCGTGAGTTGTTAAAACAATTAGGCATGCCGTTCCAAAAATAAAAAAAGGAGGCGAACTACGTGGCTAAAAAATCAATGATTGCTAAAAACAAACGTCCAGCAAAACACTCAACCCAAGAGTATACTCGCTGTGAACGTTGTGGACGTCCACATTCAGTTTATCGTAAATTTAAACTTTGCCGTATTTGCTTCCGCGAACTTGCCTACAAAGGTCAAATTCCCGGCGTGAAGAAAGCTAGCTGGTAAACAAGTAAACTCGCATAAAGGAGGTAAATCATCTAATGGTCATGACAGATCCAATTGCAGATTTTCTAACTCGAATTCGTAATGCCAATATGGTGAAACACGAAGTTTTAGAAGTACCTGCTTCAAAAATCAAACGTGATATTGCAGAAATCTTGAAAAATGAAGGTTTCGTTCGCGATGTTGAATATATCGAAGATGACAAACAAGGCGTGATCCGTGTCTTCTTGAAATATGGAAAAAATGGTGAACGTGTTATCACTAACTTGAAACGTATCTCTAAACCAGGACTACGTGCTTACGTTAAATCTGACGAAGTACCAAAAGTCTTAAACGGTTTAGGAATTGCGATTATCTCAACTTCTGAAGGTGTTATCACTGATAAAGAAGCTAGAGCTAAAAATGTTGGCGGCGAAGTAGTCGCTTATGTATGGTAATCAAATAAATTACACAAGGAGGTGTCTCTAAGTGAGTCGTATCGGTAATAAGATTGTTGTTCTTCCTGCAGGCGTTGAAGTAAAGCAAAACGGAAGTGACATTACAGTTAAAGGACCTAAAGGTGAATTAACACGTACATTTTCAAAAGATATCGAAATGAAAATCGAAGGAAATGAAGTAACATTCACTCGTCCGGATGACAGCAAAGAAATGAAAACAATTCATGGAACTACACGCGCGAACTTCAACAACATGGTTGTTGGTGTTAGTGAAGGTTTCCAAAAAGCTTTAGAATTAATTGGGGTTGGATACCGTGCTCAATTACAAGGATCAAAACTTGTCTTGAACGTTGGTTATTCACATCCAGTTGAAATCGAAGCACCAGAAGGCATTACTATCGAAGTACCTGCCAATACTTCTGTTATTGTTAAAGGAATTAGCAAAGAAACAGTTGGTGAATTAGCAGCGAATATTCGTGGTGTGCGTCCGCCAGAACCATATAAAGGCAAAGGAATCCGCTATGTTGGTGAATTCGTTCGTCGTAAAGAAGGTAAAACTGGTAAATAATCGTAGACAACTCTGTTTACAAAAAATAGCATAACCAAAATAAATAAAGAGGTGACAATTGTGATTTCAAAACCAGATAAAAATAAGACACGCCAAAAAAGACATCGCCGTGTCCGTAACAAAATCTCTGGTACTGCTGAGTGCCCACGCTTGAACATTTTCCGTTCTAACAAAAACATCTACGCGCAAGTTATTGATGACGTAGCGGGTGTAACGCTAGCAAGTGCCTCTGCCTTAGATAAAGAAATTTCAGGTGGAAACAAAACAGAACAAGCACAAGCTGTCGGTAAATTAGTCGCAGAACGTGCAACAGAAAAAGGTATTAAAGAAGTAGTCTTTGACCGTGGTGGATACCTTTACCATGGCCGTGTAGCAGCTTTAGCTGAAGCAGCACGCGAAAATGGACTAGAATTTTAGGAGAAGGAGGAACACCATTCATGGTTTATATTGATCCAAAACACTTGGAATTAGAAGACCGCGTAGTTGGAATCAACCGTGTAACAAAAGTTGTAAAAGGTGGACGTCGTTTACGTTTCGCAGCTTTAGTTGTTGTCGGCGATAAAAATGGTCACGTTGGTTTCGGAACTGGTAAAGCTCAAGAAGTACCAGAAGCAATCCGTAAAGCTGTGGAAGATGCTAAGAAAAACTTAGTAGAAGTGCCAATGGTTGGTTCTACAATCCCTCACGAAGTAATCGGTGTATTTGGCGGTGGACGCATCTTAATGAAACCTGCTGTAGAAGGTTCTGGAGTAGCTGCTGGTGGACCAGTTCGTGCCGTATTGGAATTAGCTGGGGTAGCTGATATCACATCTAAATCATTAGGTTCAAACACACCAATCAACGTTGTTCGCGCAACAGTTGATGGCTTAAAACAATTAAAACGTGCTGAAGAAGTAGCTTCACTTCGCGGCAAATCAGTTGAAGAAATTATCGGGTAAGGAGGACAACTATAATGGCTGAATTAAAAATTACATTAAAACGCAGTATTATTGGACGTCCTCAAAACCAACGTGCAACTGTTAAAGCGTTAGGTCTTGGTAAAGTGAACAGCTCTGTAGTGAAACCAGCTAATGATGCAATCAAAGGCATGGTTAACACAGTTTCTCACTTAGTGGACGTAGAAGAAGTTTAAAAAATTAGATTTAGTTTGATTAAGGAGGTGCCAAACCATGAATCTTCATGAATTAAAACCTGCAGAAGGTTCTCGTCAAGTGCGTAATCGCGTTGGACGTGGAACATCATCTGGTAATGGTAAAACAGCAGGGCGTGGACAAAAAGGTCAAAAAGCACGTTCAGGTGGCGGTGTACGTTTAGGATTTGAAGGGGGTCAAACACCTTTATTCCGTCGTTTACCAAAACGTGGATTCACAAACATCAACCGCAAAGAATATGCTGTTGTTAATGTGGAGCTTTTAAACCGTTTTGAAGACGGAGCTGAAGTTACACCAGTTGCTTTAATTGAAGCTGGAATCGTGAAAAATGAAAAAGCTGGAATTAAAGTTTTAGGTAACGGAGAATTAACCAAAAAATTATCTGTAAAAGCTGCGAAATTCTCAAAAACAGCAGAAGAAGCAATCGTAGCTGCTGGTGGATCAATTGAGGTGATCTAATGCTTAAACTTTTGAAGGATGCTTTTAAAGTTAAGGATATTCGCTCAAGAATTCTATTTACTGTCTTAATATTGTTTGTATTCCGAATCGGGGCACACGTTACTGTGCCTGGTGTGGATGTAAATCGATTGGAAGATATTGCAGATTTGCCATTTTTAGGGATGTTAAATCTCGTGAGTGGTAGTGCCATGCAAAACTTTTCAATCTTTTCGATGGGGGTCTCTCCCTATATCACTGCGTCAATTATCGTTCAATTGTTGCAAATGGATATCGTTCCACGTTTTGTTGAATGGTCGAAGCAAGGTGAAGTTGGTCGCAAGAAGTTAAATCAAGCAACACGTTATTTGACGTTGGTACTGGGCTTTTTACAGTCTATGACTTTGACTGCCGGATTTAACTACTACACTCAATATGGATTTGTTAATAATCCAAACTGGAAAACTTTTGTTACCATTGGGATTATCTTAACTGCAGGAACAATGTTTGTGACGTGGTTAGGAGAACAAATCACTGAAAAAGGAATCGGAAACGGTGTATCAATGATTATCTTTGCGGGGATTATTTCAAGATTGCCGGTTAGTGTGAAGGAACTATATGAAGATTACTTCGTTAATGTGCCATCATCTGACTTATGGAAATCGGGCATCTTTGTTGCCATCTTAATTGTTGCAGTGCTTGTCATTGTTACTCTAGTGACATATTTTCAACAAGCAGAACGCAAGATTCCTATTCAATACACTAAAAGAATTACTGGTGCGCCAACAAGTAGTTATTTACCGTTAAAAGTAAATGCTGCTGGGGTTATCCCTGTAATTTTTGCTAGCTCATTTATTACGACACCAAGTGCGGTTATCCAAGCGCTTGGGAGCTCTTATCAAAATGAATCTTGGTATACAGTGGTTACAACTATTTTTAGCTATAACACTGTACCGGGTGCAACTATTTACACTGTGTTAATCGTTGCATTCACTTTCTTCTATGCGTTTGTGCAGGTCAATCCCGAAAAATTGGCTGAAAACTTACAAAAACAAGGAAGCTACATTCCAAGTGTTCGCCCTGGTAAAGGAACAGAGGACTATGTTTCAGCCGTTTTAATGAGATTGAGTACAGTTGGTTCTATTTTCTTAGGACTAGTTGCTCTAGTTCCAATCATTGCGCAAATGATTTGGGATCTACCACAATCGATTGGACTCGGTGGTACAAGTTTATTGATCGTAATCGGTGTTGCTTTAGAAGCTGCAAAACAGCTTGAAGGACTAATGCTAAAACGTCATTATACTGGCTTTATGAATTAACAAGTGATTGAAGTGTTGAGGCATTTCCCTCAACACTATTCAAGAACTTTATAAGGAGGAAGCAGAATGAACCTCGTTTTAATGGGGCTTCCTGGCGCAGGAAAAGGTACCCAAGCAGAAAGAATTGTTGCTACTTATAACATTCCACATATTTCTACTGGTGATATGTTTCGTGCGGCAATGGCAAACAAAACAGAACTAGGATTAAAAGCAAAATCATACATGGATCAAGGCAACCTCGTTCCAGACGAAGTGACTAATGGTATTGTAAAAGAACGCTTAGCAGAACCAGATACGGACAAAGGCTTCTTATTAGATGGCTTTCCTCGTACACTGGATCAAGCAAAAGCTTTGGATACAATGTTAAATGAACTTGGTAAGAAACTAGATGCCGTTATTGATATTCATGTCCCTGAATCTATTTTAGTTGATCGATTGACTGGACGCTTCATGTGCCGTGATTGCGGTGCAACGTATCATAAAGTATTTAACCCGACAAAAGTGGAAGGTACTTGTGATAAATGTGGTGGCCACAATTTCTATCAACGTGAAGATGATAAGCCTGAGACGGTCAAAAATCGTCTAGCTGTCAATGTCAAAAGTAGCGAACCTATTTTATCGTATTACAAAGACAAAGGTTTGTTGCAATCTATTGATGGCAATCGTGAAATCGATGCTGTATTTGCAGATGTAAAAAAAATTATCGAGTAACGATCGATTGCCTACTCACAGGTGCAATGACTTTTTCTTGATATATTAGTAGAAACATGCTACAATGTTTCAGTCTGACTTCTACTTGTAGAAGTCTCGAAGATTATTAGGTGGAAGCATTGCATTCCGCCGTTTTATCGTGTGAAAATGCGAAAAAGTACAAGGAGGTACTGTGCGTGGCAAAAGAAGATATGATTGAAGTCGAAGGTACAGTCGTCGAAACTTTGCCGAATGCAATGTTTAAAGTCGAATTGGAAAACGGACATCAAGTTCTAGCAACTGTTTCTGGAAAAATAAGAATGCATTACATTCGAATTTTACCTGGAGATAAAGTAACGGTTGAGCTTTCACCGTATGATTTGAACCGTGGCCGTATTACATATCGCTTTAAGTAATTGTACTCCGTAAAACCACAGGAGGTATTATCATGAAAGTAAGACCATCAGTAAAACCAATGTGCGAACATTGTAAAGTAATTCGTCGTAAAGGACGCGTTATGGTGATTTGCCCAGCAAATCCAAAACATAAACAACGTCAAGGATAATCGGAGGTGTAACAAGCTATGGCTCGTATTGCAGGAGTAGATATTCCTCGTGATAAACGTGTAGTCGTTTCTCTTACTTACATTTATGGTATTGGAAATACGACTGCCAAACAAATTTTAGCAAACGCTGGTGTTTCTGAAGAAGTTCGCGTTCGTGATTTAACGAATGATCAAACAGACGCTATCCGTGCTGAAATCGACAAATTAAAAGTTGAAGGTGACTTACGTCGCGAAATCAACTTGAATATCAAACGTTTGATGGAAATCGGTTCATACCGTGGTATCCGTCACCGTCGTGGATTACCAGTTCGTGGACAAAACACGAAGAATAATGCACGTACTCGTAAAGGCCCGTCTAAAACAGTGGCAGGCAAGAAAAAAAAA
>OCAM01001374.1_pt1 | contig 12553 bp, 9 predicted proteins | sample 1538281 | NCBI WGS metagenome assembly OCAM01 (sample SAMEA2580273, study PRJEB22360) | human gut metagenome | biome: human gut; feature: human-associated habitat; material: faeces | place: Denmark | collected 2008/2010 | reverse complement strand
AAGCAGGTATGTTCCGGCCATATTGAGCCCCTGTCTCGGAATAAATTTAAAACAGCTTCTAAGATTCAGTAAAAAATCCGTGGAATAGACATGGATTTTAGCGATAAAATCTTCGCAGACAACCTCATTCCAGTCTTTTCGGAGAAAGGTCGAAAAGATTACATAATCTTTGATTGTGGAGTTTAACCCCTTCACCCTGCGGGTACTTCCCTTCTATTTCCTTGTGCTTTCACCACCCGATAAAAACGGGATATTTGAGAGTAAAGTTTTTGTTTGTATTAACCCCTTCGTTCTCTGGACTCTCCCCCGATGTTTATTCGGAAACACCCCATAATGCTACGGGGCACGGCAAGGAGGAGAGGGAGATGCATCACTCTGTTCCCGTTATCGAAGGTATTCACACTTCTCCCCTGTGTTTTGCACAGCAAAATATAGGGGAGAAACAGAGGAGCGATAGCGACGATGAGAGGGGTTAAGAATAATATCTTAGAGATTTTTGATTAGTGTTAGAAAAAATGGAATATTTATATAACCTCTCCCCCTGCCGTGCCCCGTAGCATTATGGGGTGTTTCTGTAAGGAAATAGAGGGGGAGTGCCCGCAGGGCGAGGGGGTTGAAAAGATTACATAATTTTTGATGGAGGGAGTAGAGGTATAAAAGGACAATACCCTCTGATTTCCTACGGAATCGATATACCCATCAATTATCGACTGATCCATTCCCCCTACCTATCGACCGAGCTATAAACGACTGTCGAGGAATATAAATAAAAAAAGGAGAGACCTTCCCAGCCTTTCCTTTTCTATGCCATAATAAAATAAATGCTTATTTTACTTTGTCTGCCAATTCTGCACCGGCTTTGAATTTAACCACTTTCTTAGCAGCGATAGTGATTTTTTGTTTGGTTGCAGGGTTGATACCCGTACGAGCTGCTTTTTCAGTAACACCGAAAGTTCCGAAACCGATAAGGGCCACTTTGTCACCCTTAACAAGAGATTCAGAAACAGCTTCTACGAAAGCATCCAATGCTTTTTTAGCATCAACTTTGCTCAAACCGGCTTTTTCTGCCATGGCATTGATAAGTTCAGTTTTGTTCATAACGCGTATAATTTAAAGTTAAGTAAATAATTCTCCATGAAGAGCAGCACCGCAAATGTAAAGATTAAAATGAAATACTGCAAACAATAAAGTAAAAAAATATAATAAAAGCCTCGATTTTATAATATAAGCAAGCTATATTTGACTAAATACTCGAAAAATCATTACTTTTGTCCGCACAATCAGAGTATAATACATTTACTCTGCTTGGAATGAATGGTTTACACTTTGTAAGATAAGTACATTTAATATATGCAAAACAGGTCATTTTTGGGATCTATACCACCGGTGACACTCAACTTGATTATCGTTAACTTCATCGTGTGGCTGGCAGCTTTAACTCTACCTAAAATTGCCGGAATAAATTTGAACTATTGGCTGGGGTTACACTATTTTGCAGCCGACGATTTCAATGTCGTGCAATTGATTACCTACATGTTTTTACACGACACCAGCGGAATAGAACATATTTTCTTCAATATGTTCTCCGTTTTCATGTTCGGTAGAACTCTCGAAGCCGTATGGGGAGGGAAACGTTTTCTATTCTACTACATTACCACAGGAATGGGAGCGGCATTGGTGCAAGAAGCGGCATGGTACTTCGAACTACGTTCAGCCATATCGGAAACCGTAGCATTGTACGGTTGGGAACAAACGCCCCAACTACTCAACAACTTTATAACCGTAGGAGCTTCTGGCGCAGCATTCGGTATTTTATTGGCTTTCGGCATGTTATTTCCGAATGCTCCGTTGTTCATCATATTCATACCCATTCCCATCAAGGCAAAATACTTTGTCATCTTTTACGGGTTACTCGAATTATTCTTCGGTGTCAGCGGAAGCATGAGCAGCGTGGCTCACTTTGCACATTTAGGCGGCATGCTCTTCGGCTTCTTCTTGATTCGTTATTGGAAAAAGAAAGGAATAGGCGGTGGCGGATTCTATTATTGACAAACTGAAACAGCAATTCCGGCAAGGCTCCGTATTGCTGAAACTCATCTATATCAACGTAGCGATCTTTCTGCTACTGAGACTCACATGGGTCGTTTTGATGCTGTTCAATATCGACGGATATGTCATACTGCCCTTCATCGAAATGCCATCGATACCCTATGAGTTCATCACCCATCCGTGGACTCTGCTCACATACATGTTCGTCCATTACGATGTATGGCACATTCTGTTCAACATGCTTTGGCTATATTGGTTCGGGCAAATATTTCTCATGTCGTTCAGTGAAAAACAAATGGTAGGGCTATATCTTTTAGGAGGTATAGCCGGTGGTTTATTATATCTGCTTTCGTACAATTTGTTTCCCTATTTCGATGGCAAAGAGGGATTGATGTGCGGAGCCTCTGCCTCGATAATCGCCATTGTCGTAGCCACGGCATTCCGAATGCCCGACTACAAAGTCAACCTGCTTTTTCTCGGAGCTATATCTTTGAAATACATCGCACTGGTTACTATCGTCATTGACTTATTGAGTGTCACATCGGCCAACGGAGGAGGGCACATCGCTCACCTCGGAGGAGCCCTCCTCGGTTACTGGTTTATTGTGCGATGGGAAAAAGGGAAAGATTTGACGGCGCCTGTCAACAAACTCATCGACAAAATCGTAACGGGATTCAAACCCCGCCCGAAAATCAAAGTGTCACGACCTTCGAACCGATCCTCTTCCCGGCCCGAGACCGATATGGAATACCGAGCCCGCAAAAAGAAAGAAAACGACGAAATCGATTCGATTCTCGACAAAATAAAAAAATCGGGGTATACCTCGCTCTCTGCCGAAGAAAAGAAAAGACTGTTCGAAGCCGGGAAAAAATAACGTGGTAATGAAACATGTCGTCAAAGTCATATTATTGCTGCTCAATCTGCTATGGGGGCTTTTGCTCGTCATCGGCTCCTACTCGGCATACTTTCCCTCCCGCATAGGCATACTGGTCGAACTCTTATTTCCGCTGAATCTGTTTGCCTGCATAGCGTTCTTTTTTATATGGCTCGCCTATAATCCCCGTTATATATGGGTTCCGCTCGCCGCACTGGTCATCTCTTGGGGAGGAATAGCCCGATACTGTCCGGTACATAAACCTCAGCCGATAGACAACAGCCAACCCGGTTTTTCCCTGATGACTTATAATGCCTACTTCTTCCTCGATTATGAAGGAACAGATACCCGGCAAAACCGGACCCTTTCCTTTATCCTCTCGCAAAATGCCGATCTCGTTTGCTTGCAGGAAAGTCCGGGTCTGATCGCTCCGAATCCGGGATTGAAAATCACCGGGGAACAAATAGACAGTGTAAACACGCTGTATCCCTACCGCATTCCTACGACCCACGGTATGAATTTCCTGTCGAAATACCCGGCGACATTGTTGTTCGATACGGTATATTCCGAGTCGAGCGCCATCGCCATTTACCGGGTAAAGATAGAAGACCATACAGTCACCGTTGTCAACCAACACATGGAATCTATTGGATTGACTCAAACCGACAAAGAACTATATCATGAAATCACGGCACACCCCAATACCGACCGACTGGACGAAATAAAGAAACACTTGTTGTCCAAACTCATGAACGCAGCCGAGATTCGAAATCGCCAAGCCGACCTAACAGCCGAGAAAATACAAAACATTCCCGGTAATATCATCGTCTGCGGCGACTTCAACGACTCACCCTTGTCCTATTCCGTCCGAAAGTTCCACAGTATAGGTTTTCGCGACGCTTACAACGAATTGGGATTAGGACCGGGAATCACATATCACGCCAATCGCTTCTGGTTCCGCATCGACCATATCCTATACAAAGGCAATATGGAAGCCCGATGGCTTGTCCGCCAACGACATAAAAGTTCAGATCATTATCCCCTTGTCACAAGGTTTGTATGGGAAAATTCCGAAAATCATTAACACAGTAATATTATACCTCATGAAAAAACTTTTAGTAACATCGTTAACTTGTCTTATGATGATCTCTTGCAATCAAAAAGAGAATCCGCTGCTTAGCGAGTTCAGCACTCCTTTCGGGGTTCCGCCGTTCGAACAAATAAAACCCGAGCACTACATGCCGGCTTTTGAAGAAGGCATCCGTCAGCACGATGCCGAAATTGCCGCAATCATTGCCAACCCCGAGACTCCTACATTCAAAAACACCATCGAACCGCTCGAATTCAGCGGTATGCAACTGACTCAGGTCAATCTGATATTCAGCAGTTTGACCGAGGCGGAAACGAACGACGAACTCCAAGCCATCGCCAAAGAGATTTCGCCCAAACTGACCGAGCATTACGACAACATCTCGCTCAACGGAGAACTTTTCGCCCGAATTAAAACGGTATACGAGAATCGGGATAAAGAGAACCTCGACACCGAACAGATGAAAGTTCTCGAAAACCACTACAAAGACTTTGTTCGTGCGGGAGCTCTTCTCTCCGAAGAAGATAAAGCCACGCTTCGCGAGATTAACAAAGAATTAGCTATGCTTTCCATACAATACGGAGACAATGCCTTAGCCGAATCAAACGCTTTTGAACTGGTTATCGACAATGAAACCGACCTCGCAGGCTTGCCCGAGGCAAAGTTCTCCCTCCCCCGGGGGAGGAAGCCCGGCCCCCTGCCGATGAAGCGGCTGCTCGCAACAAAGCCGGTAAATGGGTATTTACCCTCGATGCGCCCAGCCGCATCCCATTCCTGCAATACGCCGACAACCGCAATCTGCGCAAAAAAGTTTATAAAGCCTATATCAACAAAGCCGACAACGACAACGAATTCGACAATAAAGAAATCGTATCGAAAATGGTCAACCTCCGTTTAAAGAAGGCCAATTTACTGGGATTCAATACCTACGCCGACTTTGCCCTCGACGATCGCATGGCAAAAACCGATGCGAACGTCAACGATCTCATCAATCGGGTATGGACCTATGCGATACCTCGTGCAAAAGAAGAAGTAGCCGACATGCAAAAGATCATCGACGCCGAAGGCGGCGGTTTCAAACTCGCCCCGTGGGATTGGTGGTACTATGCCGAAAAAGTACGCAAAGCCAAATACGATTTGAACGAAGACGAACTGAAACCCTATTTCAGCCTCGACAACGTACGTGAAGGTGCGTTCATGGTTGCCAATAAATTATACGGAATCACTATCACCGAATTGAAAGATATGCCGGTCTATCACCCCGATGTCCGCGCATTCGAAGTGAAAGATGCCGACGGCAAACATTTGGCCGTATTCTATACCGATTACTTCCCCCGTGCCGGGAAACGTGCCGGAGCTTGGATGTACAACTTCCGTGAAGCCTATGTACAAGACGGTAAAGAAGTACGCCCCATCGTTTACAACGTGGCAAACTTCACCAAACCTACCGCCGATACTCCCTCTTTGCTTACCATCGACGAAGTGCAAACTCTTTTCCACGAATTCGGACATGCCCTGCACGGCATGCTCACCCGTTGCCACTACCCCTCGGTAAGCGGGACCAGTGTCGCACGCGATTTCGTAGAGCTACCGTCGCAAATCAACGAACACTGGGCAACGCACCCCGAAGTCTTGAAATTATATGCCAAACATTATCAAACCGGCGAAGTCATTCCCGACTCGTTAATCGCCAAAATGGAGGCAGCCTCTAAATTCAATCAAGGATTCGCCACCACCGAATTTTTAGCTGCGGCTATCCTCGACATGCGTTGGCACGAAATAGACGAAGTTGAAGAATACGATGTGCGCCAATTCGAAAAAGAAGTAGCGCAATCCGTCGGACTCATCGACGAAATCACCTATCGCTACCGTAGCACCTACTTCTCGCACATCTTCACCAACGATTACTGTGCAGGATATTACAGCTACATCTGGGCCGAAGTTCTCGATGCCGATGCTTTCGACGCATTCAAAGAACACGGTATCTTCGACCCTGCGACAGCCAAAGCATTCCGTGAAAACATTCTCGAAAAAGGCGGGAGCGAAGACCCCATGAAACTTTATCGCCAATTCCGTGGAGCAGAGCCTAATCCCGATGCCCTGCTTCGCAATCGGGGATTGAAATAACAATTTCCTCTATACAGGAAAAGGGAGCTGTGCCGCGGCACAGCTCCCTTTCTTATAAAAAATATCGATACCCTTTCAATTTATCGATATTCCCATTATATTTGTACATAAACAACAGACAAATAACCTCGGAAAAACAATCCGATTTCAAATTGCGATGGACACAATTATATCAAGTTGGCTCTTGTGGCTCATTATTGTGGCCATACTCATTATCATAGAACTGCTCACTTCCATGATAGCGACATTCTGTTTGGCAGCAGGTTGCCTAATAGCCATGGTATGCGCCCTGCTGAGCTGGGGCGTCGAAGCGCATAAGAAAGGGGGGGCCGCGAAGCGCGGCTGATCGGAGCCATAATCGGCACTGTAATCGCATTTATACTCGTCCAAACAAAGCGAGGGAAGGGTAATATCTCGGTTCAATCCTTCATATCGTTATAAACATCAACGCACATTGAATACGAACTGTGACAAATCGAGAAGCGTAAAATCGCCTGCACAAAAACGAATCGACAGTATTGATCTGTTCAAAGGAATCGCCATTCTGGGAATCGTGTGGAAACACACCTTTCATCCGCAATGGTGCGATCTCATTCACATAAGCGCGCTTTTCTTCATCTTATCGGGAATCTTTTTCAAAGACGAGCCATTCATTCCCTTTCTAAAAAAGAAAATCCGAACCATACTTATTCCGTTCCTCTTCTTTTACATACTCTCCTATCTCGCCCGAATGGCCTTCTATTTCGGACACTTTCGCACCCTACACGGATTCGCATGGGATAGCCTGCTGGAAATCTTTTCTATTTCCAATACACCCGACTACCTCACGGTGAACATACCTCTGTGGTTTCTCGTCGGCCTATTCGTCATGCAAATTATCTTTTGGTGCCTGAACAGAGTAATACCCCGTAATAAATACCGCAGCTGCTGGTTCTTGGTAATCTTAGCTGCCCTATACGCTGGTTACGGCACAATCGAGTCTTGGCACACACCGTTTATGTTCAATATCGCCATCGAGTGTCTCCCCTATTTTATTGCTGGAAACCTTTTCGGACTACAAATAGCCCGATTTCTTTCCAAGTCCTCTCTGAAATATCTCCTCGCCCCGACATGTTTTGCCCTGTTCATCGGGTTCCAATACTTGCCGATCGATATCTCTATCCTTGCCTTTATCAAAGCATTGACCATATTCTTGGCAATACTTTCCCTACTGTCTTGCTTCGAAAACAGTTGCTCGATGATATGGACGACAGTCCGATATTTCGGGAAATCATCACTCTTTATCATGGGTATTCATGTACTCTTATTAGCCCCTATACAATCGATGGCACGCGCCATCACCGGAAAACCGAACTTACTCACCGGATTAATCTGCCTTGCGCTTACTATGCTCCTCATATACGTTCTTATACCTTTCACCGAGAAATATATCCCGTGGGCTATCGGGAGACAACGACAAAAACAGGACACGAAATTATCTCAAACAACAAAATAGTATGAATAAACAAGTTTTAACAATTAGGGGGGGGTAAAACCAACCTCTTCAAAACGAATCGATTACATCGACCTTATTAAAGGAATCGCCATCATCGGTGTCGTATGGAGTCACACTGTACACCCGCAATGGTACAATGTAACCTACATAAATGCACTTTTCTTCTTTCTCTCCGGATTCTTTTTCAAAGAAGAACCATTCCCCGCTTTCCTAAAAAAGAAAGTCAAAACGCTCATTATCCCATTCACTTTCTTCTACCTCCTATCCTACCCGTTCCGAATCATTTTTAACCTTTGGGATTACCGTACGCTCAACAACTTCGACTGGGGGTGTATCTTCGATGTATTCGACATAACAAACAAAAGCGATTATCTATTTGTCAATGTTCCGCTTTGGTTCATATTTTGCTTGTTCGCCATGCAACTGATATACTGGTGCATGAACAAGATCACTCCGGAAAAATACCGGACAATCATATATCTCATATTGACCGCAGTAATCATGATCTGGAACGAGGAAATCAAATCTTACCCGACCATTTTCATGTTCAATAACGCAGTGCAATGGTTGCCCTATTTCATAATCGGCAACTTGTTCGGTCTGAAATTATCTCGCTTGATTCTCGACTACCCATCAAAATACATCATTGTACTGACAACCCTCGTCGCTTTCATCGGCTTACAAGCCATCGACTGTAATCTGCCTGCCTATTTTTTCCTAAAAGCCATCGTCCTGTTTCTTTGTTTCATGTCCGTCCTATCCTATTTCAACGACAACAAGAACCATATATGTGCGATTGTTCGTACCTTAGGAACATCTACCCTCTTTATCCTCTGCATACATATTCTCATACAAACTCCTTTCCAACGAGCCATCATGAAAATATTCGGACATCGGGAAGTATTCACCGGATACATCGACGTCGCACTCACCCTGCTCGTCATATATCTCCTCATTCCCTTCGTGAATAAATATCTTCCCTGGGCGATCGGGAAAAAAAGATAAGGATAAAAAAGAACCGGGGCTAGAATTATCCAGCCCCGGTATCTATATAGACAAACTACTTTATGGCTTAGGTTGCAACAAACGATTATACTCCAAATCGTCATTTATAATTTCCATAGCCTTGACGAACGAGGGATTTCGAGGATTCATTACTCTGAAATAGGCAGCCGTGTCGAACATATCCCGGGCAATAAGAGCCTTTATCTGCAAAGCTATCAACCCTTTGGATTTCCGATACTGCTCCTCGTTATATTTCACCTTTTCGGTTTCTCCCATCTTCAACAATTCAGCGAGCATATCGTCCGTAACCGCAAATTCTTCGACAAACTGGTCCACCTTTTTATACTTATTCGTCAACTCTTTCCGATGGCTGTCGAGATAATTGACCGGATATTGATTCAATACCCCTTTCGCCAACAAATCCCGATGGAAATCGGTATAAATCGTCGTGTCTAACGGTATAAAAATATCGGGCATAATCCCCCCGCCGCCATATACCGTACGTTTACTCTTCAAAGTTTGGAATTGCAACGAATCCGGGAAGTGAATGCTATCGGTATAAATAAGCTCTCCATGATTGAACCGGTCTAGCAATTCCCGCTCATATGCCTCGTGACCTTTGTCATAAGGCTTCTGTATACTCCTGCCGGAAGGCGTATAATATCGGGCGACAGTCAACCTTATCATCGATCCGTCGGGGAATGGTATGGGACGCTGAACCAAACCTTTTCCGAAGGTACGACGCCCTACGATTATACCCCGGTCCCAATCTTGAATCGCACCCGAAAGGATTTCACTTGCCGAAGCCGAGCTCTCATCGACCAGCAAAACTAATCTCCCCTTTTGGAACTGCCCCCGTTTCGAAGCGAAAGCATCGTCCCGTGGAGAACGACGACCCTCGGTATAAACGATCGACTGCCCGTCGTCCAAAAACTCGTCGGCCATAGCGATAGCACTGGTCAAGAATCCACCGCCGTTGCCTTGCAAGTCGACAATAAGATTCTTCATACCTTTCTTTTTCAACTCCTTAATGGCATCAGAAAATTCCTTGTCTGTCGTCACGGCAAAACGGCTCACCCGTATATAACCCGTTTCTTTATCGGCCATATAAGATGCATCGATACTGTAAATAGGTATTTTATCGCGTACGATTCTGAATTCGATAGGCTCCTTCACCCCTTTGCGCAATACGGTCACTCGCACCACCGTACCCGATTCCCCGCGTAGCCGTTTCATGATGTCGGTATTTTTCATCTTCACTCCGGCTATGGTTGTATCGTTTACAGCGATGATACGGTCACCCGCCAATATTCCCACCTTTTCCGAAGGTCCGCCAACGATAGTCTGTATCACATACAACGTATCTTTATTCATATTGAACTGGATACCCACTCCGCTGAAATTACCCTGTAAAGGCTCGTTCATCTCCCGGGTCTCCTCGGCTGTCGTGTAGGTCGAATGCGGATCGAGTTTATCGAGCATACCCCGAATGGCATCCTCCACCAACTTATTCTCGTCTACCTCATCGACATACAAATTCGTTATGGCGAAATCGGCCAAACTGAGTTTTCGCATTCCTTCGCTTTGGCCTTGCGACCACATGGCTCCCACCGCTATCACGGGTAGGAATATGATAAAAAATAGTCTTTTCATCTTCAACTTAAAATTATACTAATTTCAACCCTTTGGGAACAAATTCATCGACACTGTGACCGAACCTTAAAAGCTCCCGCACAATGGTAGAACTGATATGAGTCAATTCCGGCTCGGTAAACAAAATTATCGTCTCTACCCCCGATAATTTCCGGTTCACGTCGGCGATAGTCTTCTCATACTCGAAGTCATTCACCGACCGGATACCCCGCAGAATAAACCGGGCATTCCATTGCTTCGCAAGGTCGATGGTGAGGCTGTCGTACGAAACGACTCGAATCCGAGGATTATCCCGAAACAAATCCCTCAACATTTCCAACCGCTGTTCCACGGTGAAATAAGTGCGTTTCGAATCATTGATACCTATGGCTATGACCACTTCATCGAGCAATTCGAGCCCCCTGCTCACAATCGACATATGACCGAGAGTAAAAGGGTCGAATGTTCCCGGGAACACAGCTATCCTTTTAGACGAGATTGGTGTCATCTTCTATAACCAGATTTTGTATAATAAAGTTTTGTCTTTCCATGGTGTTCTTGCCCATATAAAATTCGAGCAAATCTTTCACCAAATCCTCCTTACGCAGCGATACCCGGTCGAGACGCATATCCGGTCCGATAAACTGACGGAACTCGTCGGGCGAAATCTCACCCAATCCTTTGAATCGTGTCACTTCGGGGTTTGCTCCGCACTTCTTGATAGCGGCGAGCCGTTCCTCGTCTGTATAGCAATAATGTGTTTCTTTTTTATTCCTCACGCGAAACAGCGGAGTCTGTAAAATATAAACATGCCCTTTCTTGATAAGGTCGGGGAAAAATTGCAAAAGAAAAGTAATCATCAGCAAGCGGATATGCATACCGTCCACATCGGCATCGGTTGCGATAATCACCTTATTGTACCGGAGCCCCTCGATACCGTCCTCTATATTAAGGGCAGCTTGCAGCAAGTTGAACTCCTCGTTCTCATAAACGACCTTTTGGGTCAGTCCGTAAGTATTCAACGGCTTACCCCGCAAAGAGAAGACCGCTTGCGTTTCCACATTACGGATCTTGGTAATCGAACCGCTTGCCGAGTCCCCCTCGGTAATGAAAATACAGCTCTCGTCCTGTCGGTCGCCTTTGGTATCGTTGTAGTGTATGCGGCAATCACGCAACTTGCGGTTATTCAAATTCGCTTTCTTCGCACGCTCCCGTGCCAACTTCGTAACCCCCGCTATCGCTTTGCGTTCCTTTTCCGATGCCAATATCTTTTTCAGCATCACATCGGCCACTTCGCCGTTTTTATGCAGATAATTATCCAATTCCTTTTTCAAGAAATCGCCGATAAACTTTGCGATGGTCGGTCCATCGGGTCCCACGTCTTTCGAACCGAGCTTGGTCTTGGTTTGCGACTCGAATACAGGTTCCTCCACCTTGATACTGATTGCCGCTACCATACCGTTACGAATATCGGTATATTCGAAATTCTTGGCATAAAACTCCTTAATCGTACGGGTAGCCGCTTCTCTGAAAGCAGTCAAGTGCGTTCCTCCCTGCGTCGTATGTTGCCCGTTCACAAACGAATAATATTCCTCGCCATACTGGTTGCTGTGCGTGATAACCACCTCTATATCCGCTCCCGACAAATGAATGATAGGATATAAAGGTTCGGTTGTCATGTATTCGTTCAACAAATCGACCAATCCATTACGGGAATGGAATTTACGTCCGTTCAACAAAATGGTCAGTCCCGTATTTAAGAACACATAGTTTTTAAGCAACGGCTCTATCAATTCCTCCCGGTAAGCATAATTTTTAAAAATCGTTCCATCGGGAGAAAACTGAACCAATGTACCGTTCGGCTCGTCAGTAGGTGTCAAACCGCTTTCCGAGACCACTTCTCCGCAAGCATAACTCACCGAGTTACTCATTCCGTCGCGATAAGACTGTATGAAAAAACTCGACGACAAAGCATTGACCGCCTTGATACCGACACCGTTCAGACCGACTGACTTTTTAAATGCCTTCGAATCGTACTTACCGCCCGTATTCATCTTGGAAGAGACATCTTTCACTTTGTCGAGAGGTATACCCCGACCATAATCCCTCACCGAAACGACCTCGCTCGAAATCTCCACGACAATCTGTTTGCCAAAGCCCATCATGTGCTCGTCGAGAGCATTGTCGAGAACCTCCTTCAACAATACATAAATGCCGTCATCGGCATGAGAACCGTCCCCCAACTTCCCGATATACATACCGGGGCGGCGACGGATATGCT
>OCAM01001372.1_pt1 | contig 12576 bp, 5 predicted proteins | sample 1538281 | NCBI WGS metagenome assembly OCAM01 (sample SAMEA2580273, study PRJEB22360) | human gut metagenome | biome: human gut; feature: human-associated habitat; material: faeces | place: Denmark | collected 2008/2010 | reverse complement strand
CAGACATCGGGAAGAGTTCGAGGAGAAGCATCTCCTTTTCATTTTCGGCTACCAGAATACCGACTTCATCAATGACAGGGTTCTCCTGCATCTCATAATCTGAGGCATCATAAAGTTGCTCTTCCCGCTTGCCGGTTATTTGCTGGCGGAAGTCAGGGTCGACAGGCAACGGGGTTTTCCCATAATCTCCGCGGATCAGGGAGATAAAAGGGTAAACGGGTTTGCTGTATAACGGGCGACCGTTCAGTTCATCGAGGGCACAGGAGACTGCCTGCGAGGCTATCACCTGGCTGACCGGCGTCACTAAGGGGGGCAGACCGGCATCCATCCGTACCCGGGGGATTAATGACATCGCTTTCTCCAATAGCTCGGGATGGTCCTGCTGCTTCAGCAAGGCAACTATCTGATTGTACATGTTGGCCGGGATCTGCGATTTCTGGACCATTTCGTTGGGTTCGGGGAAGTTGAAGTATTCTTCGATGGCACGGCAGAAGATGATCAGGTCGTCTTCCTTGTCTTTGCGAGCGGCTTCGATGGCATCGTTGAAAAAGCGGTCGATCTCGGTAGGTAACTTATCGGTCAGGGGATTGAAAGGATTGGGCAACTCGCGGGAGGAGTCATAGGCTTTCAGTTCCTTTCGTATTTTCAGGAGTTCGGCGTTGATGCAGGCGACGGCTTCCATATCGATTTCCAGTTCGATACCCATCTTCTTGCAGAAGACGTAGACCAGCTCGATGGCAGGAGCACAACAGCCTCCGGCAAAATACCAGATATTCGTATCGACAATGTCGACACTGTTGACAATGGCGGCAAGCATCGAGGCCAGACCGTATCCGGCAGTACAACGGGTGTGGAAGTCGACGGGAGATTTCAGGTTCTTCTTGAAAAGGCGTATCAGTTCGGCAGTCCTTGCAGGAGTGATGAATCCGTTGGCATCTTCGAGGGTGATGATATCGGCCCGGAAGTTCTCTAACCGCTGGGCTTTGTCCAGGAAATAGTCGTTCTTGAAGACCGGCTTATGAAGGGGACGTCCGTGGAAGGCGGCTTCGATCCGTTCGAGGGCAGAATGGTGAGGGTCGATGGCGTAGCAGACGGCACAATCGGCCATTCCACCGTAACGGTCGGTGTACTTGATGGCCGGCTTCATATTGTCTATATCGTTCATGGCATCGAAGATACGCATGATATCAATTCCTGACTCGACGGTGTTGCGGCATACGCCTTTGACAACATTATCCGGGTAAGGATTGTAGCCGAACAGGTCGCGTCCGCGGCATAAGGCTGCCAGTTTGGTGGTTGTACCTACTGCGGCTTTGATCTTTTCCACTCTTTCCCAGGGATCTTCGTTCAGGTAGCGCATAGCGGCATCGGGCACTGCCCCACCCCATACTTCCATCGCATAGAAACCAACTTCTTTATAGAAAGGTAGTACACGGTCGATTTGTTTCTGCGACATGCGCGTTGCACAAGCTGACTGCTGACCGTCACGGAGGGTGAGGTCGCGGATTAATAGTTTACGTACCATAATTGTGTTTTTGTTTAGTTTGTTTTCTTTACTTTTCCCTTGATAGAAAAGTAACAAAAGATCAAAGTAGCGAAATAGATGCAGCCTTGATCTTTTGCCTACTTTTCTATCAAGAGAAATGCAGGTCTCACTTCTGATTCCACCAAAGCGGCGTTGTCACTACATCGGGGCCGCCCAATAGTTCTAAGGCTTTTTGGTATCCTTCCAGGTTATTGGTCTGGATATTGGCCGGATAACGGTAGCGTTTCGGGTAGAAATCGAGGCGACATTCCTTGGCTGTTGCCATTGTCAGAGGAACCTGGTTCAATGGATTGTAGTCTTTTTCTACAGCTTGGTTTTCAAAGAATGGGAGACCGAGACGACGATGATCGCTCCATGCTTCTTCGGGTAACCAGGGTACCTGTGCGATATATTTCTGGGTAAGAATCTTTGTCAATGCGTCGTTGTTGTAAGCACCGCCGCGGTAGATTGAGTTCTTCGGAAAGTTATAGGTCATTGTCTTATTTTCCTTTGTATAAGGATCGACATAATTGACGGTATAAGGCTTCGCTTCCGTTGTATGGGTGAAGCTGACGGAAGTACCTACCCGGTTATAATCCGTAGAGGACAGGTATTGAGAAACCTGGCTTTGCAGGCCATGATATTCGAAGCTGGCTGTGATGCCGCTTTCATAATTCGACTGGGCAGTGCCCGGTACCGTCCATCCTTTCAGAGCAGCTTCAGCTATCAGGAAATAGCTTTCCCACGGGCCGAAGAAGACGCGCTTCTGCGTATTCATACGGTATTGTTTTGCCATGGAAGGATAGTTGTAGTTCTTACCGGTCAAGGCGCTGACAAGGCCGGACAGGTTGTTCCATTCACCGGCTACCCAGGTACCCCAGGTATAACGCGGGTCGATCGTGAGCATCGGTTTGGAGTTATCGTTTGGGTCCATTAATTCAACGGGGTGCACTTCGCTGGCTGCACCGATATAGTCGGAATAAACCACACCGTCGTTCCAGCCTACTACGCTGAATAGTTTCGGTGCGCGGGGATCTACATACTGCGGAATGGCATCAAAGTAGAATCCGGCACATGGATCGTTGGTATTCAACGGGAAATGCTTGTTCAGATAGAGTCCCATATAGGTGTGGGGATCTTTCAGATGGCTCTTTAGGGAATCGGGAAGAGGAAATTCAATGCCTCCAAGTCCTTCGGCCAGGTTCTTGAAAGTCACAGACATAGGCTGTGCATTCCAGGTACGCGACATGACACCTGTCAGGTCGTTCCAACCATCTTTCTCCTGTACGCCTGCCAGATCATCCAGTGACGAGATAAAGGTTTTGCTTGCCGCATCTTCAAATTCGGTCTTTGCCAGTTCGGGCGATACGGCTGAAATACGCATGGCATAACGCATACGCAGGGAGTTGGCATATTTCTTCCACTCATTGACATTTCCGGCATAGAAGGCATCCTCGCCTGCCATCGGCTCCATATTGATAGAAGGATCGAGAGAGGCTTCAGCTTCTTTCAACTCTTTGAGGATGAAACCATAGATAGCCTCTACACTGTCGTATTCGCCGGGTACGCCGGTGAAAGTCGACAAAGCTGGGATAGGTCCGAAGCCATCGGATACTTCAGCATTCAGATAAGCACGCCAGATACGGGCCATCTGAACTAATTTTTAAAAAAAGGGATATTGTTCGGCTTCGCCTGCCTCGATCTTCTTTTCTCCCAGTTCGATAGCCTGGGTGGCCTTGTTGAGCCAGCCTACGGCATAGGAGTTGCTAAGGTAGAGGGTGATATAGTCGTTATTGTCCGTACCGATCGTGAATCCGCTACCTCGGTTGAAGCGAGCGGCACGATTCCATTCGGCAATGAAGATACGTTCGGCAATCTCTGGATTCATCTGCGCCCCGATGATGGAGGCATTGAGAAACCATTCCGGCTTCACTTTGTCTTCGCCCACTTGATTAGGGTCTTCATTTATCTCCTGAAAATCGTTACAGGAAGAGAACAAAGCCGCTAATGTGAACATGCCGGTAAGCAATATATTCTTTGTATTCATCTTATTTTGTTCTTAGTAGTTGATAATTGATATTTATGAATGATTATAATTAGATTTTAGCAGATGATATTTATTCGTAATTTTCAATATTGCTTGTTCCATATATGCTACATTACCACTTCCATGTCTGCTACATTACCACTTCCGTGTCTGCTACATTACTTGTTCCATGTCTGCTACATTACTTATTCCATTAGATGGAACAAAATATATCTGCTATCTAATACTAGAAACCAACTGTTACATTAAACGTAAATGAACGGCTTGTCGGAGCTGCCCCATTCTCGAATCCGGTAGCATTCGTATTGGTTGCTGAAACAGATTCAGGGTCGATGCCCGGCAGGTTATAATGGATCATCCAGACGTTATTGCATGTCGCAGACAAACGCAGGCGCTGGAACGGAGTATTCTTTAGCATCGCTTTATTGAAATCATATCCTAACGTAATATTACGTAAACGGATATTTGTTGCATCGTATGTGTACATTTCCGGCAAGCCGTAATTACCAGTCGATCCGATACGTTCCCAATAATTCTGATGGGTGACGGGTACTTTATTTTCCGTATAGCCGTTGGGAGTCTGGACAACCGAATTAGGGACAATGAAGTCCTGTCGTTCGCCGTTTACTACTGTCCCGGCCGCATTACCACGGGTGTACAGGTTGGAAGCGGTTGCCGAATAAAGGTCGCCACCAATACGGAAGTCCACCAGGAAACTCAGGTTGAAGCCTTTGTATGAAAAGCTGTTCGTCCATCCCAGCATCCAGTCGGGACTCTGGTTGCCGACTTTCGATTTGCCGGTCGTGATCAATGGAAGTCCGTCTTCACCGACAATGATCTTGCCGTAGTTAGGATCATTCTTGTCTTCCACACGTTGGAAGGTTTGCCCGTAGATATCACCATAATAACTGCCTTGCACGGCTACGATCTGGATGGCATCCAGCGTTTTTATATCATAGAGGGTAACACCCGGATAGAGGTCGATGATCTTGTTTCGGTTCAGGGAGAACTGTGCCGTCGAGTTCCAGCTTAGTCCTTTGGGATTGTCGAGAATTAAGCCGTTCAGAGAGATTTCAATGCCTTCATTCTGAATATTACCGGCATTTACCTTGCGGGAACTATAACCGGAGAAGGGGTCCATCGGAAGGTTGAGCAGCTGCCGGGTGGCATTGGTTTTATACCAGGCGGCATCCAGTCCGAGGCGGTTGTTGAAAAAGCGGATATCGAAACCGGCTTCCCATGATTTGATCAACTCGCTGCGTACGCTGGAATCGTAAAGTACGTTTCCGGGAGCGGCTGTCGTATTGCCGTTCTCATCCTTACCGACGGTGAAGTTATTGTATAACTGATATGGATCGAGGTCGTTACCGACTTCGGCATAGGAAGCTCTCACCTTGGCAAAGGTAAACCATTCAGGCATCTGTCCGCCCAGTTTAGGCACCATGTCGGAGATTACTCCGGACAGGCTGACCGAGGGATAGAAATAAGAACGGTTGGCTTTCGACATGGTAGACGACCAGTCGTTACGTGCCGTAATATCCAGGAACAGATAGCCGTCCCAGTTCAATTGCAACGATCCGTAAAGCGAATTCATCTTTCGGCGGATTAGCTCGGAGGTTACCGTCGGTTTATTAATACCATTGTTCAGGGAGAAGAGGTTTGGCACAAGCAATTCACCGGCCGAGGCGTTCATCTTCGTTCGCCTCTGTATCATTAGGTTACCACCGAAAGTAACGAAACCACCCAGGCGGTCGATCAGGTTATCTTTATTGGCGGTAGCCAGGAAGCTGTAGTTGTTTTCGTAAAATGTCTCGGAACCTTCGCTGTATAAACCGCTGGGGGTTGTATTACCTCCGGCATATACTTTTTCGTTCTTAGTCGTTGTATAATAGTCTGTACCGCCTCTCAATTCGACATTGAACCAGTTGGTGGGAGCGTATTTCAATGCGATGTTACCCAGTAAACGGTTACGGGTATCGTTGTTCTGGCGGTATTTGGTCACCCAGTACGGGTTTTCCTGCGGGTTCTTCGAAGCATCCCACCAGATCATGTTTCCATCTTCGTCCACACTATTCTTAAAGTCAGCCACATTCAGCGAACGGGGCAGGTTGTAGATCGTGTTGAAAGCATTGGAAGGGTTGACACCCTGGATCGGGCGGTTGTGGGCATTCAGATTGATATAGTTCACTTTGGCATCTACCTTCCACTTTTCGGCTTCGTCGAGGAAAGTGGTGGCACGCAAGGTGATATTCGTTTTGTTCAGCTTCGACTCCGGAGTAATACCTGCATCATCCGAACGGTTGATGGAAGAAAAGACCGACGTCCCTTTTATATTCTGCTGGAAGCTGATACCTTCATTAAAAGAAGTACCGGTATTAAAGAAAGCATCTATATTATCGTACGTCCTCAAAGGAACCTGGCGTCCCATCCAGTCGGTAACCGTCTGTCCTTCCGCCTTCGGTCCCCAGCTCAATCGTGACTGGTTATCGTAAGCACCGACCGATCCTTGTCCGAAACTGTTCTGCATATCCGGTTTCAGGAAAATCGACTCGGTTGTGATACCGGCATTGACCGTAATACCCAGCCCTTCATTCTTCTTTCCCGACTTGGTCGTAATAAGTATCACCCCGTTACCGGCCCTTGAACCGTATAAAGCCGCAGCCGAAGCACCTTTCAGCACAGTCATCGACTCGATATCTTCGGGATTGATGTCGGAAAGACCGTTACCCATATCGGCACCGGAGTTACCCCATACATCATCGACCCCGCCTGTGAAGTTATCCATCGGCGTACCGTCGACAACGATCAGCGGCTGGTTACTACCGGTCAGCGAGTTATTACCACGGAGCACAATCTTTGAAGACCCTCCCACCCCATTGCTGGAGCGTACGATCTGTAAGCCGGAGACTTTACCCGACAAAGAGTTGGCCAGGTTAGGTTCGCGTGAAGAAAGCAGTTCGTCACCTTTTAGTTCCTGCATGGCGTAACCCAGTGCTTTCTTGTCACGTTTCATACCTAAGGCAGTAACAACGACTTCGTCCAGTTTCTGAGCATCTTCTTCGAGTTTAACATTGAGAGCGGTTTGTCCGGTGTAAGGAATATCTTGTGTGGCAAAGCCAATGAAGGATATTTGGATAATGTCTCCCTTCTTTACACCTTCCAGCGTGAAATGGCCGTCCATATCGGTCATCGTCCCGTTTGTGGTACCTTTAATTACAACAGAAGCCCCTGCGACGGGTCCGAACTCGTCTTCCACTGTTCCCGTAATCTTCGTATCCTGTTGGGAAATGTCAATAGCAGGATTCCCGGTATTCGGATTGGCAACGGCGTTTCCGGTAAAGCCCAACGCGCCCGCCAGGAGAATCATGCTGACAGATTTGAATCTTTTCAACATACTGATGTTTTTTGTTTAATTTATTAGATCTATGCATTTGGCGTCAACCAATGTCATTTGGTAATATAAACAGAAAGAAACAAGAGTTGTTGCAAGATTAACATTGGGGAAGAAGGTTGATATCTCTTCCTCATTCTTTTACTAAATCAATAAATAGGAAACAATTCAGGGGATGTAGAACTGTCCTTCTCTACATCCCCTGAATCGTGAAATAATATTTTTTTAGATATACTTACATATTAATGTAGAAAAACATACACTCTATAAGCCCATGCAATAATTAGATAATTCTATCACTTGCTCCGGATTTTTCATATTTATATTATGTTCTTTTATATAACTCCTGATTAGTTCCTCTTTACCGGGAAAAAGCTTTAACAGCGACTTCTCATTGCGGAACTTAACAGGCTTATCAGTACGGAAAAACCAGTAATCATTGTCATTGATTTCTTCCATTATATCCGGATTTTCAACCTTATAATAACCCTTGTTATAAAAACTGGTATTAATAGAAGTTGTCGTCGTGCTCTGGTTTGCATAGCCGTAAGCTCCTTGCCTGCCTTTATAAAGTTCTCTCAGTGACCAATTGATATACAAATTGCCATTAGGCATTTCTACCACTTCCAGAAAATTCCGGCTGTATGGGATAAACTTATGAGAAGCAATAAAGACGGTATCGATCGCCTGTGTATTTGTCAGGATCATGATCTCATCTTGTTGTTTAAATTTCATTTTCCTGTTACTTCCGTCATAATTCAACAGGGCATTTGTCTTTGCTCCGTTTTTCATTAATACGACTCCCTGGGTGAAATCATCCAGCAGATAAATAGACTTTTTTTGTGCATAACCGGTCTCAGTGATAAGCGAGATCAATAAAATGATGAATGTGATCTGATATTTCATATTTATTTGTATGATTTAAAGACAAAGAGGGAAGAATATTGACAATCCTTCCCTCTTCTTTATTATTTAATCTATTTACAAAGATATACCTTTAAAAATTAGGACCTTCACCAAAGTTAGGTGCTCCCTTATCATACCATATACGTTCACGGTTCAATGTAGCCGGATCTTGTGTACCTGTCGTAAATCCTTGTGCTTCATAAGCAGTCTTCTTGATAGTATACATCAAATCACTCTGAAGCGGAGTATTGATAGTCCAACGACGCGGGATCTGGAAGTTTGCATCGTCATCTGTAAAGTTTTCCCATGCCAATACTTTACTATCTTTCATAGGAACACCTGAACGACGAACCTGTACGAACTGTTCATTCGGGAACAACAGGAAGTGAACATACTGCTGGATATATACTTTTTCCAACTGTTCCTTTGTAGAACCGGTCAGTTTGTATTTCTCGTTTGCAAGCAAAGCATCGATTTCACCATCTTCCAGTTTGATAGTCTTTTCAAACTCTTTGTCATATACACTAGAATAATACGGAATCTGATTCAAAGAAGCCAGTTTGTCATATTCCTGAACAGACAGACGGATACCTTCCTGATAATAGCTTTCAGCCGAACCAGGCAAGTTAGCACCCAGCAATTTCAATTCGGCCAGATACAAAGCTACTTCTGCAGAAGAGTAATGTAAACCATACCATGCACGGTCCTGATCGTCGATCGTAGCAGAAACACCCGGAGCATCAGGGAAAGTATAGTCTTTCTGACCCTGCAACATTTCACGATTCATACGAGCCAACGGATAATACTGCTTTTCACCACCGTCTTCTGTAGGCAGTTTAAATTTGTCGTAATTGAAATAAGCGTTGTTTATTTCTGCATTTTCTCTGGCAGAAGTCTGCACCGGACTACCGAAGTAACGAACCCAAGGTTCACCCGGAGCTTTCCAACCTTCAAATTTACCGTCTTTGATCTCAGCCACTTCTTTAATATAAGGAGGCAGTTCTTTCTTATTATCCAAGAAAGCCTGTACCACTTTAGAGTTAAAGTCATTCTTCTGGAAAATAAAACGAACACGCGGGTCTTTATTGTCAACCAGGAAGTTGATCAGTTGTTTAGAACCGATACCTCTACTCTGCCCATCCAACACATCATCTCCGAAATGATATTCCTGAGAGCCTTTGCAATAGATGAAATCATCATCCAAACCAGACATGATGCCAGCCTTATTATTCACAGCTTCTTCAGCAATAGCCAGTGCCTTTGCCTTATCAACATGCAACATACGAACGGCAATCTTCAACTTCAGGGAGTTGGCGAATTTAGCCCATAACTTGGTGTCACCTTTGTAAACGAAATCCTGTGCATCCAGCTTCACCTGATTCGGTTTGTCAGCCAACAGCACATCGATCGTTTCATTCAGCTGATCCAACCAGATAGGGAACAATTCTTCCTGACTTTGGAAAGCCGGAGTCAGGATCTCTTCGTGCAATCCTCTGCCTGCTTCCGTATAGGCGATTGAACCATACATATCCGTACCGAAGATACCCAGATATACCAATAACGGATTTGCGAGGACATTGATATTTTCATAGGTAGCTTTTCGTTTTCATCCATTAACGATAATACATGCTTGATTTCTTCAGCATATAACTTCACATTAATAACCTGGCTCTGCGATCCTTCAAAAGCACCCATCAGGTTCAAAGAAGAAGTATTACCGCCATCAGGCACATTAGCTTGCGTCCAACGCAATGTATAAGCCAGATTATTATAAAACCATTGCTGGTATTTCGACGGTTCGAATTCACTTAACATCTGTGTAAACAAATAGCGCACATCTGCTTTCGTGATAGCAGACTGGTTGGTATTTGTTTTAGCGAAATCGTCCTGGCACCCCGGAGCTACCATCAGAGAAGTTCCTAACAGGGTTGCTGCTAAAAAAGATTTATATCTCATAATTTGCTTCATTTATTAATTAGAAATCCAAATTGATAGTGAACATATAGCTGGATGTGATCGGGCTGTTTGAACGTTCACGGAACTCAGCCGATTTGTTACTACGCACACTTTCCGGATTAATATTGTTTGGTAATGAGTTATACAGGTAACCCAGATTTCTTGCACTGAATGACAGGTTCAGTCCCTTTGCACCTATTTTAGAGGCGATGGTCTTCGGTACGCGGTATCCTAATGTGATTTCGCGTAATGCGATATAACTCAGGTCATGTACCCAGTAATCGTTTACAGTACCAGTACCCCACTGGTTACTCCAATAGTGATAATCAGAAGCATGTACCGGTTCCAAATATCCCTTATTCACAGCATCAGCAAAACTCATGCCGCCCAGGTCGCGTTTAACACCGTCTACACAAGTAGCCATTGTACCAGCTTCGAATACACCTTCAGGAATCACACCGTCATGGAATGTCATACCCTTAGAATCTCCGTAGTTTGAAGTCCAGGTAATACCACCATGTTCTTCATCACGGAAGTCTAAAGAAGATTGGGTAAATCCATAAGCCTGTCCGTATTTATTAGAATAAGAAGCTACCTTTCCACCGATACGGGCATCCAGGGCAACACGCAAACTCAGGTCTTTCCAGGTTACGCCTGTAGCAATAGAACCCATAAACTTCGGAACCAGGCTACCTACTTCTTCAGCAGTGCCGCTACGTTGAGCAAATGCAGAACGATAAGAATCACGCCATGTCAATACGGTTTCACCATTTTCATTCTTTTTAGGCATTGCATCAGACATCAACATACCATAAGAACCACCAACAATCGCAACAGAACCTACACGATAGTTACCGTAAGCCACATCACCTTCCAAGGCAATATAGTTTGCTACGTTCGGGTGAAGTTCAACGATCTTGTTCGAGTTCTTTGTAAATGTGAAGTCCAATGTCCATTCCCAGTCTTTGTTCTTGAAAGGAATCGTATTCAAGGCAATTTCAACACCAGAGTTCTGGATATTACCAGCATTGATCAACTGTTTGCTGATACCTGATTCGGACGGGATAGCAATTGTCATGATCTGATCAGTCGTATTTTCCTTGTAGTAAGTTGCATCCAAGGCGATACGACTGTCGAATATACGCCAGTCCAAACCGATTTCCCATGAATTTTTACGTTCAGGTTTCAGGTTCGGGCTGAACAGTTTCTTATTATCATCATTCCAATAGTTCGTAAAGATATTGGAACCATCCGGCTGCAATAAAGAACCTAATGTATAATAAGAATAAATAGAATACGGGCTGGCATCGTTACCTACCTGTGCCCATGAACCACGGATCTTAGCCAGGTTAATCCATTCAGGCATTTGATCACGGAATGTTTCATTGATCAACCATGATCCACCGATAGACGGATAGAAATAGGAGTAGTTACCCGTTCCGTTGGTATAGATCAAACCGGAAGACCAGTCATTACGTCCTGTAATATCCAGGAACAACTGGTTTCTCCAACTCAAGTTCACAGCAGCAACTGCGGAAAGAATACGTTTTGTATTTTTAATTTCTGCCGTCGTTTTAGAGGTATTCAAAGAGTTACCGACAAAATACTGACCGGGAACAGCCAGACCACCATCTGTTTTAGATGTCTGAGTAGCTGCACTTGTCGTATAGTATTCACCACGAAGGAAACCACCGATATGGAAATCCTTTACATCTTTGTTAAAGGTGAAAGTTCCGCCGAAAGTAGTCTGCTTATTATATTCCTGACCCATTTCGTAAAAACCGCCTTTGTTATTGTAGCCTTCGCCTAATTGTTTATCTTCCCAGCTGGTATAATAATAGTTCATATTACCTTCAGCACGGAAAGACAACCAGTCTAACATCTTAACATTGATCTCAACAGTCGGACGAACAACAGTTTCCTTACGGGTTTTATCGTTATTGTCTATCTTAAACCACAAACTCTTACCCGGCACACTACCATACTTATCGCCATAGTCATTGCTGGCCAGACCAGTATGATGGTCACCCAGATATTTATCGCGGAAATAATTAGTATCGTACATGGTTGAATAAGTTCCGGTTGCGAAACTTTCACCAATATTGATCTGTGCGTTCTTCGGTGTAGAGTTTGCAAAGCTGATAGAAGCATTTACATCTACACGGTTACTGATCTTATGAGAACCTTTCAGCAACAAAGAGTAACGTTCAAAATCATTGTTTTCAACAATGCCTTTAGCCTTCTTGTAAGAGATGGAAGAAAAATAATTGGTTGTTTCGTTTCCACCACGAACAGACACATTGGTATTTGAATTCAACCCGGTCTGGTAAGCATCCGACATATTGCTCTCGATCGGTGAAAACGAAGTCATTGTGCCATCATAGTTCTCAATCTGACGACCGTCATAACGCGGTCCCCACAACATGGTTGAAGCACCGATAACGGTTCCCTCTCCTCTTGAGTTCAAACGGAACTGATTCTGATCCCATTTCTTATAGCTACCGTCCGCATTCACTTCTCCGTAGCTGATATCTCCACCGATCGTTCCGGGACCATAAAGCATTTGACGCTCCATACCTCCGTGTGCACGATCCAGACCGAATGTCTGAGAAACAGAAACACCGAAACCGGTAGCACCTTTACCACTCTTAGTCGTGATCACAACTGCACCGTTCAAACCACGTGAACCGTACAAAGCAGTAGCGGCAGCACCTTTCAATACAGATACAGTTTCAAAGTCATCCGGGTTCA
>OCAM01001365.1_pt1 | contig 12643 bp, 9 predicted proteins | sample 1538281 | NCBI WGS metagenome assembly OCAM01 (sample SAMEA2580273, study PRJEB22360) | human gut metagenome | biome: human gut; feature: human-associated habitat; material: faeces | place: Denmark | collected 2008/2010 | reverse complement strand
TTTACTTGACGGGGCCCCCGGCAGGAGTCAGCGCCGAAGGTGCCTTGCCGAAGTATGTTCTGCTGGCCTGTTTAATACCGGTGGAGCCTGCGCCGAAGTAGGTGGTGTTCAGATAAAGCTCCAGAATTTCGTCCTTGCTGTAATTATCCTCCAGCATGAGCGAGAGCACGGCCTCTTCAATTTTACGCTCCATGCTTTGCTCGTGCGACAGAAAAACATTTTTGACAAACTGCTGTGTCAGCGTGCTGCCTCCCTGCACTACCTCGCCGGCGTTGATGTTGGCCAGTGCGGCGCGCAGAATGCCTTCCACGGCAATAGCGCCGTGATTATAAAAAGCGTGGTCCTCGATAGCAATCAACGCCTGCGGTATATCGCGCGACATGGCGTCAAGACTTGTCCAGTTCGGGTTTTGGCGGATAGGATCGATAACCTCATCCATATTAAAGGCCAGATAGAATTTATGTACGGGCGAGGGCCATTCCTCCTTGGGAGGCAGCAGGCTGGTGAAAAGCGCCATAGCGGCGGATTTTTCGTGCTTGCTGACCTTCTGCTGTTCCTGCTGTATGGGGGTGGTAGGCTGAGCCTTATCTGTAATGTTGTCATAACCCACCATGCCTATAAAAATAAGCAAAGCCATGATAATGATTTTAAACATAAGATACACCTCGTTAGTAATTTTGATATATTTTAAACAGTGACGTGTATAGCTTTCACGTCTATTGTAACAATAAAGTGTGAATTTGGCAAAAAATACTGGTATATTTACCTTTTAGGTAGTAAAATAAGATTGTAAAATGGATTATTGTCCCTTAATTTTTACAAAAAAATTCACAAAGTGCTTGCAAAATTATACAATTTAGTTGTATAATTATCGAGTACAAAGGAGGATGGATATGAAAGCAAGTGTTATCGGTGCAACAGGCTACGCAGGAGTTGAGCTTCTGCGACTTTTGGACGGACATCCGGAAGCGGAAATTGCCGTAATTACCTCTGAGAGCAGTACGGGAGAGGCGATTGCTTCTATGTATCCGCATTTGTCGGGACGTATTGAAAAGAATCTGCAGTCTATGCAGGAGCTGGATGCTATTGCAGCAGCAAGTGATGTGATTTTTATTGCCCTGCCTCATGGCCATGCTATGAAGATAGGCAAGCAGCTGCGAGGCAGCAAGACCAAGATTATTGACCTCGGCGGCGATTATAGATTTAAGGATTACCATGTGTTTGAACAGTGGTACAAGGTGAAGCATGAGGACCCGGAGGCGCAGGCTGTCTACGGTCTGACAGAGCTTTTCCGCGATAAGGTGCGCGGGGCGCAGCTGGTGGCAAATCCCGGCTGTTACACTACCTGCAGCATTCTGGCGCTGGTGCCGCTTTTAAAATATAAGCTGATTGAAGCTCAGGGCATTGTGATTGATGCCAAAAGCGGTACGACCGGTGCGGGCCGCAGCCTGAAGGCAGGCAGTCTTTACTGCAGTGTCAACGAAAGCTTTAAGGCCTACGGTGTTGCTTCGCACCGCCATACACCGGAAATCGAGCAGATTTACAGCGAGTTTGCCGGTGAGGATGTTGTGATTCAGTTCACCCCGCATCTGCTGCCTGTGGACCGCGGTATTTATGCAACCTGCTACGCACAGCTGAAGCAGGGCGTAACGGATGCCCAGATTGAGGAGGCCTATCAGGCAATGTACGGCGATGAATTTTTCATCCGCCTGCGCGGTAAGGGAGTTTGCCCGGAATTGAAGAATATCCGCGGCTCCAACTATGTGGACCTTGGCTGGCAGACCGATAAGCGTACAGGACGTATTATTGTAATGAATTGTATTGATAATCTGGTTAAGGGTGCTGCGGGACAGGCAGTGCAGAACATGAATGTTATGTTTGGCATTGATGAAACTGCCGGCCTGCGTCAGCTGCCGCTTGTTCCTTAAGCTTGTTATAACTATTATACTATAAAATGGTGCTTAACGGTGATGCTGCCGTAGAAGAAAAGATGTAAGCACCTGAGAAAGAGGGGAATCTCATGAAGAAATTAGAAGGCTGGGTGACTGCACCGCAGGGCTTCATTGCTGCCGGCGTCAAGGCCGGTATCAAAGCCAGCGGCAATCATGATGTAGCAGTTATTTTCAGTACCGTTCCTGCGGCCTGCGGTGCGGTATTTACACAAAATAAAATGTGCGCTGCTCCTGTGCTCTTGAGCCGCGAGGTCAACAAGCACGGTTATGCGCAGGCGATTGCCGTAAACAGCGGCTGTGCCAACGCCTGCACGGGCGAGCAGGGCCTGGCGGATGCCAAGAAAATGCAGGCGCATACGGCAGAGCTTTTAGGCATCGCTCCGGAAGCAGTATTTGTCTGCTCCACCGGTGTTATCGGCCAGTTCCTGCCGATGGATAAGCTTTTAACAGGCATTGCCGATGCTGTCGACAGCTTGGACGAATGCGAGGGTGAAAGCTGCGCTATGGCGATTCAGACTACGGATACCTTTATCAAGCACGCTGCCTATGAAACGGAAATCGGCGGCAAGAAGGTAACCTTCGCCGGTATCGCCAAGGGTGCTGGCATGATTCATCCGAACATGGCAACTATGCTGACCTTCATCACTACCGACGCTGCCGTTGCTCCCGATGTGCTGAAGCGCGCGGTGAAAAAGGCTGCCGACAAATCCTTCAACATGGTTGTTGTCGACGGCGATACCAGTACCAATGACAGCATGATTGTGCTGGCCAACGGTCTTGCCGAAAACGCAATCATTCTTTCGGAGGAGCATCCGGATTATCCGGCCTTCTTTGAAGCGCTGGTTGCCTGTGCTACCGACCTTGCCAAAATGATTGCGCATGACGGCGAGGGCGCTACCAAATTCCTCGAGGTAAATGTTACTGGTGCCGCAACCTGGGAGGATGCCAAAACCGCAGCGATGGCTATTGCCAAATCGCCGTTGGTAAAAACAGCCTTCTTCGGCGAGGACCCGAACTGGGGACGCATTGTCTGCGCTGCAGGCTACAGCGGTGCTGCCATGGAGGCAGATAAGGTAAACCTGTCTATCGGCGGCATCCGTCTGGTAGAAAACGGCATGAACTGCAACGTGCCTGCCGAAAAGCTGGCGCCGACCATGGCTGAGCATGATATTTCCATGAGCATCGACCTGGGGGCCGGTGAGGAAAGCGCAACTGTGTGGACTTGCGATTTTAGTTATGAGTATGTGAAGATTAACGGTGAATATCATACCTGAGTGGCCGAGTGATAAAGCACCATATACTTCGTCAAGCCTCCTCGGAGTACTGTTAGTACGCCTTCGTCGGCTTTCCTCGTCTCTGGTACTTTTTAGCTCGTCCTTGGTAGTGAGCGCATAATATTATTATGGTGGATTACATCTAATACTTTCTTTCACGTCTTTGGAGAGAAGCAATGATAAATATAAACGCAAGACAAATATATAAAAAAATGAGGGAGGACATCACTTATGTTAATGAACGAACAACAAGTACAGACCTTAATGGAAGCACTGCCGTATCTGAGCAATTTTAAAGATAAAACTATTGTCGTAAAATATGGCGGCAACGCTATGCTGAATGATGAGCTGAAAAACAAGGTGCTGCAGGATATCCTGTTCCTGCAATACGCCGGCATGCGTCCGGTAGTTGTTCACGGCGGCGGTCCGGAAATCAGCCGTCAGCTGGAGCAGGCCGGTAAAAAGAGCGAATTTGTCGGCGGTCTGCGTGTAACCGATGCAGAATCCGCAGCTATTGCCGAGATGGCGCTCGTAGGCAAAATCAACACTGACCTTGTTGGCCGTCTGAATGCTTTGGGTGGCAAGGCTGTCGGCCTCAACGGCAAGGATGCTAACCTGCTGAAGGCTAAAAAATATCTGGCTGATGTTTATGAAAACGGTGAGGTTAACCTGGTAGATATCGGTTTTGTCGGCAGCGTTAAAGAGGTCAACACCGATTTGATTAACTGCCTGCTGGACGGCGGTTATATTCCTGTAATCGCTCCGACCGGCGTCGGTGACGAGGGTGAAACCTATAACATTAACGCAGATGTTGCTGCCGGTGAAATTGCCGGTGCGCTGAAGGCAGAAAAGCTGCTGGTGCTGACTGATGTCCGCGGTATTTATTCCGCATATCCGGATGAAAGCAGCTTCATTTCCACGTTGACCTTTGAAAAGGCTCATGAGCTTATCCTCAAGGGCAGCATTGACGGCGGCATGATTCCTAAGGTTCGTTCCTGCATTAAGGCTTTGAGCGGCGGTGCCAAGAAAACACATATTATTGACGGCCGTGCCGAGCATTCTATTCTGATGGAGCTGTTCAGCGACAAGGGCGTTGGTACCGAGGTAGTTAAAGAAATCTGATAGCAGGGATTTTGCATGAGGGGGAGATATTCTTGGCAATGGATAAAAAAACTATTATAGAAGAAACAGAAAAATATTATCTGCCTGTTTTCGGCAGATATCCGATGGTTATGGAGCTTGGCCATGGCTGCCGTGTGTGGGACAACGAGGGCAATGAGTATGTGGATGCCTTTGCCGGTATTGCTGTCAACAGCCTTGGTTACAATCATCCGGTGCTGGTGAAGGCTATCAGTGAGCAGGCTGCTAAGCTGATGCACTGCTCCAATCTGTATTATACCGAGATTCAGGTAAAGGCCTTGCGTGTTGTGGCCGAGGCTACCGGTATGGACCGCATTTTCTTTGCCAACTGCGGTGCCGAGGGCAATGAGGGCGCTATGAAGCTGGCGCGTAAATACGGCGTGAGCAAAGCGCCTACGAAATATAAAATTATTTCTGCCGACGAATCCTTCCACGGACGCACCTTTGATACGCTGGCTGCTACCGGCCATGATTATTATCATGTGGGCTACGGTCCGCTGAGCCCCGGACATGTGCTTGTACCTTACGGCGATATTAATGCGCTGGAGGCTCAAATGGATGATGATGTCTGCGCTGTTCTGCTGGAGCCTATTCAGGGCGAGGGCGGCGTGCATGTACCGCCTGCTGAGTATTTGCAGCAGGTGCGTGCGCTGTGCGATAAGCATGATGCGCTGCTGATTTTCGACGAGGTGCAGACCGGTGTTGCTCGTACCGGCAAATGGTTTGCTTATATGCACAGCGGCGTGAAGCCTGATATCCTGACCTTTGCCAAGGGCATCGGCGGAGGCTTCCCAGTTGCAGGCTTTGCTGTGCCGGAGCGCCTGGCGCATGTGTTTAATCCCGGCGACCACGGCGGCACCTTCGGCGGTAACCCGCTGGCCTGCGCCGCTGTATACGCAACGCTGACGACTATTAAGTCCGAAGGACTGGTAGACAAGGTTGCGGAGAAGGGTGAATACTTTAAGAATGAGCTGCGTACGCTGCAGGAAAAATATCCTGACAAGGTTACCGATGTCCGCGGCTGCGGCCTGATGCTGGGCATGGAGGTTGCCGGCGAGGGCAAGCCGATTGTGGAAAGCTGCCTGGAAAACCATGTTATTGTGAACTGTACTGCGGGTAATGTTATCCGCATTGTACCGCCGCTGATTATCAGCAAGGAAGAAATTGATATCGTGGTTGCTGCGCTGGATAAGGCGCTGGCGGCCTGTTAAAAACGAGAGGGGATAAAAAATGAGTTTAAAAGACAAAGACCTGATTTCTATTCATGACCTTAGCGTAGGCGAGGTCGCAACAATTCTTGATGTGGCAAAAAAATTGAAACGTAAGCAAAAGGCCGGTGAGCCTCACCAATATTTGAAGGGCAAAACTCTGGCTATGCTGTTCTCCAAGGCTTCTACCCGTACCAGAACCTCTTTTGAGGTTGGCTTCTGGCAGCTGGGCGGCCATCCGATTTATCTGAGCGATTCCGCTTCCCAAATCGGCCGCGGCGAACCGATTCGCGATACTGCGCGTGTACTTTCCCGCTTCGTTGACGGTATTATGATCCGTACCTTCTCACATGATTCCGTTATTGAGCTGGCTAAATATGCAAGCGTTCCTGTTATCAACGGCCTGACCGATTTGCTGCATCCCTGCCAGGCTCTGACCGATATCTTCACTATTCAGGAGAAGATGAAGGTGCTCAAAGGCCGTAAGCTGGTTTATGTAGGCGACGGCAACAACATGGCACACTCTTTGATGTTTGCCTGCGCTAAGGTTGGCATGAACATGATCTGCGCCAGCCCGAAGGGCTATCAGCCTGATCCGGAAATCCTGCGTCTGGCACAGGAGGACGCTGCCCAAACCGGCTGCAGCATTACCGTAGAGGAGGACATCTTCAAGGCTGCTAAGGGCGCCGACGTGCTCTATACCGATGTATGGACCAGCATGGGCGAGGAAGCAGAGCGTGAGGTTCGTTTCAAAGCACTGCATAATTATCAGATTAACCAGGCGCTGCTGAACGAAGCACGTCCGGAAGCAATCGTTCTGCATTGCCTGCCTGCACACCGCGGTGAAGAAATTACCGAGGAAGTGCTGGAAGGACCGCAATCTGTTGTATTCGACCAGGCAGAGAACAGACTGCACGTACAAAAGGCTATTATGGCGCTGCTGATGAGCGACGAAGTACTCTAAATCAGGTCTTGAATGTATAAATATAACGGCTGAGCGTATAGTTTATATGCTTAGCCGTTCTTGTATACAGATAAAATTTTCTGAAATAAGCTATATTTTAGGCTTTTTGTTACATCTAGTACACAAAAAGTATTGTATACATGCGCTTAAATACTTGATTTATGCATAAAAAGGGTATATAATACAAGAAGTTTGTAAGTTTATTCACTAATGCATAGCATTATACAGAAATGGGAGGCTATTATAATGAAAAAAGAAGATATTAAGAAAGTAGTTCTGGCTTACTCCGGTGGCCTTGATACATCCGTAATCATCCCCTGGCTGAAAGAGCATTACAACAACTGCGAAGTTATCGCTGCCTGCGCTGACCTTGGCCAAGGCGACGAACTGGAACCCGTTCATGACAAAGCACTGAAAACCGGTGCAAGCAAATGCTACATCATGGACCTGAAAGAAGAATTCATCAGCGACTATGTATGGCCTACTGTTAAGGCCGGTGCTGTATACGAAAAGAAATACCTGCTGGGTACTTCCTTCGCTCGTCCGCTGATTGCTAAAAAATTAGTTGAAATCGCTGAAAAAGAAGGCGCTGATGCTATTGCTCACGGTGCTACCGGCAAAGGCAACGACCAGGTTCGTTTCGAACTGTCCGTAAAGGCTCTGGCTCCGCAGCTGGCAATCATTGCTCCGTGGCGTGAGTGGGAACTGCGCAGCCGTGACCAGGAAATCGACTATGCTGCAGCACATAACATTCCTATCCCTGTATCCCATGACCATGACTACTCCATGGACCGCAACATGTGGCATCTGTCCCATGAAGGCAGCGACCTGGAAGATCCGTGGAATGCACCGAAAGATGAATTGTTCATCGTTACCAACATTCCTGAAAAAGCTCCCGATAAACCGGAATATGTTGAACTGGAATACGTTGAAGGCGTACCTGTAAGCGTTAACGGTGAAAAACTCAGCCCGGCTAAGCTCGTTGAAAAACTGAACGAAATCGGTATCCGCAACGCTGTTGGTATTACCGATATGGTTGAAGATCGTCTGGTTGGCATGAAATCCCGTGGCGTTTATGAAAACCCTGCCGGCGCTATCATCTACTACGGCCACAACGATCTGGAAAACCTTTGCCTGGACCGTGCAACCCAATCCTTCAAGCAACAGGTTTCCATCCGTTATTCCGAGCTGGTTTACGATGGCATGTGGTTCAGCCCGCTGCGTGAGGCTCTGGATGCTTTCGTTAACGAAACTCAAAAAACCGTTACCGGTACTGTTCGCATGAAACTTTATAAAGGCAACATCTACAGTGCAGGCGTTAAATCCCCGTACTCCCTGTACAGCCAGGAATATGTAACCTTCGGCGAAGACGAAGTTTACAACCAGGCAGATGCTACCGGCTTCATCAACCTCTTCGGCCTGCCGCTGAAAGTTAGAGCGCTGATGAAGAAAGGCAACCTGAAATAATGGCTAAGCTTTGGGGCGGTCGTTTCAGTAAGAATACGAACGAATTGGTGGACGCATTTAATGCGTCCATTGATTTTGATAAACGCTTATATCACGAGGATATCCGCGGCAGCATTGCTCATGCCGGTATGCTGGCTAAATGCGGTATCATTCCGGCAGAGGACGGGGAGAAAATCATTGCCGGTCTGAAAGACATCCTGGCTGATATTGAAGCAGGCAACTTCCATTTTGACGTTGCGCTGGAGGATATTCATATGAATGTGGAAGCGCGTCTGACCGAACGTATCGGCGGCGCCCGTCTGCATACCGCACGCAGCCGTAACGACCAGGTTGCACTCGATATGCATATGTATATGAAGCGTGAGGTTGCCGAAATTGCCGAGCTTTTACTCAAATTTGAGGAAGCTCTTTTAACAGTTGCCAAAAAGCACGAAAAAACTCTGATGCCGGGTTATACCCATCTGCAGCGTGCGCAGCCGATTACCTTTGCTCATCATATGCTGGCATATTTCAATATGCTGCAGCGTGACTTCCGCCGCCTGCTGGGCGTTTGGGAAGGCGCGGACATGATGCCGCTGGGTGCCGGTGCGATTGCAGGCACTACGTTCCCCATTGACCGTTTTATGGTTGCGGAGGAGCTGAACTTCGGCACAGTTTATCCGAACAGCATGGACGCAGTAAGCGACCGTGACTATATCATTGAATTCCTTTCCTTTGCTTCCACCCTCATGATGCACATGAGCCGTCTGAGCGAGGAAATCTGCCTCTGGAGCAGCACCGAATTCGGCTTTGTTGAGCTGGACGATGCTTTTGCCACCGGTTCTTCCATGATGCCGCAGAAGAAGAACCCTGATATTTCCGAGCTGGTACGCGGTAAAACCGGCCGTGTGTATGGTCATCTGATGGCTATGCTGACAACGGCTAAGGGCCTGCCGCTGACCTATAACAAGGACCTGCAGGAGGATAAGGAAGGCTTCTTCGACGCTATCGACACCGTTAAATTCACGCTGGCTGTTTATCGTGATATGATTCTGACGATGACGGTTAATGTGGACAAGATGGCGCAGGCAGTGAGCAAGGATTTCTCCAATGCCACCGACCTGGCAGACTATCTGGTACGCAAGGGACTGCCCTTCCGTCAGGCACATGAGGTTGTCGGCAAATGCGTTGCCTATGCTATTCATCAGGGCAAATTCCTGCCGGAGATTTCTCTGGAGGAATACAAGCAGTTCTCCGACCTCTTCGAGAGCGATTTGCTGGTAGCTCTGAAGCCCGAGCATTGCGTAGAAGCACGTAAATCCTACGGCGGACCTGCTTTCTCCGAAAACGAGAAGCAGTTCGCTATCGGCGACAAGGTGCTGGCAGTGCAGCAGGCTAAGCTGGAGGAGCTGCAAAGCAAGCTGTAATTAAAAATAACGCGCCAAGCGCATAAAAAATGAGCAAGACAGTAGCGAAAGCTGCTATCTTGCTCGTTTTGTTTTGCTTATGTTATTTGAAGAACATAGCGTAATAGCCGTTGAAGAAGATGTACAGTACAATCAGCGGCAGAATGTAGGTTGCATAGAAGCGCATCCATTTCGGGAAGCCGATGCCCTTGCCGGTATCAACCTCTTCAATGAATTTGTTCCAGCCCCAGCCGTAGCGGGTAGTGCAGAAGGCCAGGAAGATTAGGCTGCCTAAAGGCAGAATATTGTTGCTGACGAGGAAGTCTTCCAGATCCAGCACGCAGGTGCCTTTGCCCAGAGGCTCAAAGCCGCTCCAGATATTGAAGCCGAAAACGCAGGGCAGGGACAGCAGAATCATGCCGATAACAGCAAAGGGGATGAGGCGACGGCGGTCACCGCCAGTCAGCTCGCAGATGCTGGAGATAATCATTTCGAATACGGCAATAACAGTGGACATTGCCGCAAAGAGCATGAAGAGGAAGAAAAGGGTGCCCCAGATACGTCCGCCGTTCATAGCGTTGAATACGTTAGGCAGGGTGATGAAGAGCAGGTTCGGGCCCGCATCCGGCTGGATACCGAAGCTGAAGCATGCCGGGAAGATAATCAGACCGGCAACGATTGCTACGAAGGTATCGAGGAACATAATCCACAGTGCTTCGTTGGTGAGCTTCTGCTCCTTGCCGATGTAGCTGCCGAAGATGGAAAGAGAGCCCATGCCGATGCTCAGTGTGAAGAAGGCCTGGCCCATAGCGGCGAAGATTACCTCGCGTACACCGTGCTCGGCAATTTTGTCGAAGTCGGGGTAGAGGTAATACTTGAGGCCGGCTTCACTGCCCGGAAGCAGCATGGAGTTGGCTGCCAGCACAACCATCAGCACGATGAGGAAGGCCATCATAACCTTGGTGATGCGTTCAACGCCGTTGCGAACGCCCATGTAGCAGACGCCGAAGCAGAGCATGATGATGATTGCCATGTTACCGGCCATAGTTGCCGGGTCCTGCAGCAGAGCACCGAAAACGCCTTTGATACCCTGAGCGTCAAGACCGGAAAGATCACCGACAGCCATTTTATAGAGAAAATACAGCATCCAGCCGCTGACGGTGGTGTAGAACATCATCAGGATGATGTTGCCGGCAATAGTTACATATTTGAACAGATGCCATTTAGTTCCCTTCGGCTCCAGTGTGTCGAAGGATTTTGCCGGACTGCGTCTGCTGGCGCGGCCGACAGCAAATTCCGCTACCATGATGGGCAGGCCCAACAGCAGCAGGAAGCACAGGTAGATGAGCACAAAGGATGCGCCGCCATACTGGCCTGTGACGAAAGGAAAGCGCCAGACGTTGCCTAAACCAATGGCACAGCCAGCAGAAATCAGGATAAATCCCAAGCGTGAAGAGAAGCTCTCACGTTCCATAATACATATCGTCTCCCTTACTAATACAATAATAGTATATAGTATAAGCTATTATCCTGTTTTTAGCAAGCTAAAGAGAAATAAATGCTCTCGCAGGCTGCAGTAACGGCGAATTTGATATAGGCCTATCGGGAATATTAAATATAACAAATCGCTATAACATTTAACTTGACTATCGGCAGTACCTATTTTATAATAGCCTCACACACAGAGATGGGTTTTGTGTGTAGAGGAGAATTAAAATGCAGAAAAAGTATCTTATTATTTTGAGTACTGTCGTTTTATCTTTATGCGGTGCTGCCAGCCTGGTTTACTATGATGCTCTTTTGAGAGCCTAGCTAAATTTAAGCGGCGGCAATTTACATCCGGCAATCGCAGCTGCATGACATTAGCAGAAATATACAATGTCTGCAGGATTACCCCACCCGGATGCCAAAAATAATTACAAGGCGTAAGCAACGGAGCTTACGTCTTTTTTTCTGCCCGCAAACGCTTGCGGGTGTGTTGCATATAATTATAGCAAGGAATTTTCTTGGTACGGAGTTTGGCAACATGATATAATATAATTAATATAGACTGTCTGTTATTAGCTTGTTAAAAGTAAATATAGTATAGATTAAAAGAATACGCATTGACACTCTGGTTTAAACGAAGGAGGGATGAAGCAATGCTGTTAGGTATTGATGTAGGCGGAACCTTTACGGATGCCGTGGTGCTGCGGCAGGGCGAGGTGGTGGCGCAGGCCAAGCGTGCGACAACGCATGACGATGTGCTGCAGTGCGTGCTGGCGGCGCTGGATGCGGTGCTGCAGCCGGGATTGGCGCAGGAGCTGGAGCGTGTGGTAATATCCAGCACTATTGTGACCAACGCTTTGACCGAGGGCAGCCTGCCGCCGGCGTTTTTGGTAATTATCGCCGGACCGGGCATGAACGTCAAGGGACATCTGCCGGTGACGCCGTACTATCTGTCGGGTTATGTGGACCATCGCGGCAAGATTACGGCTAATATCGATTGGAGCAGGCATCAGGAGCTGTTGCGGCGCAAGGGCAGCGGTGTGTGTGCGGTGAGCGGCAAGTTTTCCGTGCGTAACCCGCAGCTGGAATATCAGGCGGAGCATGAGCTGAAAAAATGCGGCTACAGCAAGGTGTTTTTGGGCAGCGAGCTGAGCGGTGAGCTGAATTTTGTGCGCCGCAGCAATTCGGCGTATTTTTCCGCGCAGGTTTATGAGCTTTTCACCCGCTTCTGCAAGCGCGTGGAACGTGCTCTGGCAGAGCGCGGCATCCGCGCTCCGGTGCATATCTTGAAGGCGGACGGCGGTACGCTGCCGCTAGAAGCAGCCTTGCAGCAGCCGGTGGAGGCTGTGTTTACCGGTCCTGCTGCTTCCGTACTGGGCATAGAGGCGCTTTGTGCTCCCGCAGTGAACAGCATCTCGCTGGATGTGGGCGGCACTACTACCGACATTGCCTTCTGGGAGAACGGCCTGCCGCTGATGGCCCGCAAGGGTGCAACGGTTGCCGGTTATCCTACGGCGGTGCGTGCCTTTCATATGCGTAGCATCGGCATCGGCGGCGACAGCAGGCTGCATAAGGCGGAAAACGGTTATGTTGTCGGTCCCGAACGCGAAGGTCCCGCTGCTGCTGTCGGCGGCAGCATAGCGACGCTGAGCGATGCGCTGATTACGGCGGGTTATGTGCATTTCGGTGACGAAGAGCGGGCACAGGCGGCGATTGCCGCTTTGGGCGGCGAACCGCAGACAGAAGCACGCAAGATTGTGGCTGC
>OCAM01001357.1_pt1 | contig 12779 bp, 6 predicted proteins | sample 1538281 | NCBI WGS metagenome assembly OCAM01 (sample SAMEA2580273, study PRJEB22360) | human gut metagenome | biome: human gut; feature: human-associated habitat; material: faeces | place: Denmark | collected 2008/2010 | reverse complement strand
AGACCCAAGCCATACTGCAAGCCATACAAGGCGACACCGTACCCCTCACTCGCATCCGGGCATCACGTAATATTCCTACACCTTTACCAACCGACGTGAATGCCATCTATATCACTCCGGCTCTGCGTCTATACACTCCCGTAAAAAAGAATCAAAGTCCTCTGCCTCTCCTCATTTACCTGCATGGAGGAGGATGGACATTCGGAAGCATTAACAGTTGCGCCCGGTTTTGCCAGACATTAGCCGCCACAGGCAATGTCATCGTGTTGGCAGTAGACTATCGTCTGGCTCCCGAACACCCGTTTCCGGACGGACTGGAGGACTGTATACGTGCCGTAAAATTGGCTCGCAAAAAAGCTTTGGAATGGGGCAGCTCACCGGAACTCATTTCCGTCGGAGGAGACAGTTCGGGAGGCAACTTAGCCTTGTCCGTCTGTCTGCATAACCTGCAAAACGGGATGCCGCCCTTCCGCTCTCTCCTGCTTTTCTACCCGGTGGTATCTGCTTGGAACGATGCATCGCCTTCTTGGAAAACCTATCAAAAGGGAGCGGCATTAGACGGTTCGTTGATGGAGGCCTTCAACCAAGCCTACACGTGCGGCCGGGCCAAACATCCTTTCATCTCTCCCTCCCTTTGCCCGGACAGCCTGCTCTCACGTCTGCCCCGACTGCTTCTCGTGGCTGCCGAACGCGACATCTTATGCGACCAAGGGAAAGAATTCACCGACCACGTGAAACGCCTCGGCGTGACAGCGCACCGTGAAGTATTGCCAGGCACCGTCCATCTGTTCATCACCGTACCGGGACAGGATACGGCTTTCCGACATGCCGTGTCTTTGGCTGAAGATTTCCTTCGGCCTTAACGGACTCCCGTTTAAAGATATTTAGCAAATATACTTATTATAAGTTATTCCTGCGTAACGGAATGACTTATATCCGAACAATCCCCCCGATACACAACAAAATATACCGATATTTAAGTATTGACGAACATTCTCGAATGGGATAATTTTGTAACCTCAAAAATTAAACGTCATGTTACAAGGAAAAAATCCCATTCTCGGCATCATCCTACTCTTTTTCTTCTCTCTCCCGTCTTTTGCTCAAAATGCTTCAAATATATTGGAAGGAACCGTGCGCGACATAAAGGGAAAACCTATAGAGTTAGCTACGGTAAGCCTGAACAACGTCATAGGTTCCCATACCGACCGGAACGGACACTATAAGCTGACCCGACTGAAAGAAGGTACCTACCAGTACCGTGTTTCTTTTGTAGGTTATGAAACGGTGATGGGCACGGTACATATCCAATCCTCAAAAACAAGACTGGATGTCACGCTCAAAGAGCTGAGCCTCAACCTTAAGAATGTAACAGTGACGGCACGGCAAGAACAAATGGGCTCTAAATCGCTTATCGGAGAGGACGCCATACGCCACGTACAACCCAAAAGCCTGAACGATTTGTTGCAGCTCGTACCGGGCAACCTGATTGAAAATCCGAACTTGAACAATCTGGGGCAGGCACACATACGCGAAATAGAAGATGACGACAACAATGCCTTAGGCACCTTGGTGGTAGTAGACGGTACCCCTTTAAGCAACGAATCGAACCTGCAAGTGGTATCGCCCAGCAAATTCGGCACCAATTCCGGTATGCAAAGCGACGGGATGAGCGAACAGACGACAGCCGGAAGAGGCGTGGACCTACGCACCGTCAGTGCCGGAAATATAGAATCAATGGAGGTGATACGCGGTATCCCCTCTGTGGAATACGGTAATCTGACGTCGGGCGTAGTGATAGTCAAAACCAAGGCGGGACACACGCCTTGGGAAGCCAAGTTCCAAACGGACCCAAACTCCAAACAAGTCTTCGCCGGCAAGGGATTCAACCTCAAAAGGGGCGGAGCTGCAAACTTCAGCGTAGACTGGTCGCAGTCGTGGGCCGATACGCGCAAGCACTACATGGGATACGACCGCATCACGGCCTCAGCCGGATACTCCGCCCAATTCGGGCCGCTTTCCCTTAACGTAAAAGGAGCCTTTTACTCTAACGTGAACAACCGTAAAGACGATCCCCAGTTCGAGGAACAACAAATACATTACAAAAACACCAACGTGGGCGGACGGCTTTCCGTGAGTGGGCGTTACAAGCCTGCCGGAGGCTTTCTCTCTTCGCTGGACTATAATCTCTCAGCTCAAATGTCACGCACGGTAGACAGCCACGACAATTGGGTGAACAATCCCGACGGACTGGTCACGACAGCCCGCGAACCGGGTGTACACGTAGCTCAGATACGTAATGTGGGCTACACATCGGCTTACCGCATCGAGGGCATCCCCGTCAACCTGTATGCCCAAGCTGTGGCAAACAAATACTTGCAAATCTCGGAAAACGACTATGCCAACCTGAAACTCGGCGCAGAATACACTTACGATGCCAATCGGGGTGAAGGATTCACTTACGACGAAAATAACCCGCCGCAAGCTCAAGGGGCACAGACTCTCCGTCCACGGAGCTACAAGGACATACCTGCCCAAAGCACCTTGTCGGGTTTTGCCAGCAGCCGTCTGCGTAAGGGGTTGGGCTCCATGGGACTTATGCTGGAAGCCGGAGTACGCGTCAGCAACATGTTTGTAGACCGGAAACAAAGCGGAGGTATCAGCCACTTCCTCGTAGCCGAGCCTCGTGTCAACGCCACGCTAAACCTGTTGGACAGCCGGAACAATCCTGTTTTCGACCTGCTGGCCCTGACCGGAGGTTTCGGCATCTCCAACAAGATGCCCACACTGATGTACCTCTATCCCGACTATGCCTATTTCGACAATGCCAGCCTGTCTAAATACGGGACGGAAACAAAGGACCGTTTGGGATTGATCACGACGGACGTAGTAAAGAATACGGCTAATCCCGACCTGCGCCCGGCACGCTCCACGAAATGGGAAGCGGGCCTGTCTTTCCGCATCAACAGGATAAAGGGGTTTGCCACCTTCTTCCATGAATCCCACCGGCACGAACTGGGCTTTACGTCGCAACTCATCTGGCAAAACTATGACAAGTACACCGTGCCGGCCACGGCAACCGACCCCGTATTCGATGCCGCAAGCGGCGACGTGACCTACCGCGCGGATGGGACGGAACATACAGCCCTACGGACGAAGACCATCGAGATGTATACCTGGAGCCGGGCGGCCAACAGCATGACGACGCACAAGCATGGCATCGAGTACGGACTGGACTTCGGCGAAATCAAGCCCTTGCACACCTCGCTGAACATCAGCGGGGCATGGTTCCATATCAAGCGCAAAAATGAGAACATGCCCCTGAACTATATCAATTCTTCGTTCGACTACGTAGGCGTGCTCCCTTCGGGCGGAGGGAACCTGCGAAACCGATTTAATTCCACGTTCCGGCTCATCACCCACATCCCGGCCATCAAAATAGTATTCACCACATCGGTACAGGTCGTATGGTACGAAAGCACCCAAGTCGTCTACGAAGACGAAAACGGAAACAGCCGCTACTATCTCAAGTCTTACGAAGACAAGGATTACCTGGTAATCAACCCCGTGGGATACTACGACAAACAGGGCCACTACACGGTGTGGAGCCCGGCCGATGCCGACGACGCGGACAAGTCGCGCATCATGTACCGTACACAACCTTACTTGTACGAAAAGGATGTCATCAAGCCATGGGCGTTGCTGAGCTTCCGTTTTACCAAAGAAATAGGCCGTGTGGCCGAACTGTCCGTCATCGCCAACAACTTCACCAATACCAAGAAGTGGCACACCAATCCGCACAGCCTGGCCAAAACGCAACTATACCCGGACATGTACTTCGGAGCGGAACTGAAGCTGAAACTTTGAGAGCACACCTATATATAAACATTTAACAAACAGAAAACATGAGAAAGAAGTTTCTTAAAAATGGCGTCATAGCCATGATGGCCGTATGCGGCCTTGCCTTCGTGTCTTGTAGCGAAGATAACGACGAAGGTATGAAGAGTTACAAACTGACGGTCAGCTATTCCCTTCCGTCGGACGTGGAAGCGTCTAACGTGGAAGAGCTTAAGCTCATTTTGGGTTCGACTGCCAAAAACGACACGTTGTCCTTGGACGCTAACCCGAAAGAGATAGAACTTCCGCAGGGACAGTACAAAGTGACGGTCACCGGCAAGGTGGCCGATGAAGCCAAGGCCTACCTCAGCGGTAGTACGTCGGTGGACCTTTATGCCAATACCCCGGTGACGGTCAATCTACAGAAAGTCATGCAGTCTTCCTTGATTTTCAAAACGATTCATAACTCTGGCAGTAAACAATATTACATGCACGAGAGTTATTTCGAAATCGTCAACAACTCAGACGAAGTACAGTATCTGGACAATCTCATTCTGACCGCGCCTACCGGCAACCAACAAACAGCAAATGCATGGCAGGCCAACGGTTACGAAGACCTCTACGCCTGCGGACAAGGTTCCGTAGTGGCATTCCCTGGAAACGGGCACGACTATCCCCTCCAGCCGGGTGAGAGCGTCCTGATTGCCAACGATGCCACGAACCACAAACTGGCATACGGCGAGGATGCGTCGCAAGCGGCAGACTACGCAAGCTGTCCGGACTTGAGCAATGCCGATTGGGAAATTTATCTGGACTATAATGCCAATGACGTGGATTACGATGCTCCCAACTTGAAAACAATCTTCTACAACAACCAGTATATGTTTGCCTTCGGTCTGGGCGTATCGGGACGGTCTTACGTACTGGCCAAGTTACCGGAAGGCATGACGCCGGAAGCTTATGCGGCATTGGAGTCGAGCGTGATGTACGAACCGGGAACCTCTTCCACTTCTATGAGCTATCTGGTCATCCCCAGCAAATATGTGCTTGACGCAGTAGACATATACGATCCGGAAACCGAGAACCACTACCCCACGTTCTTGCCGCAAGATGATGCCACCGGTGTGAAAGGCAATCCGATGTATTCGGCAAAATGTATCCGCCGGAAAGTGACTAAAATCGAAAACGGACGGCCTTACTATCAGGACACCAACAATTCTGCCGCCGATTTCCTGCGCGACCAACCGTTGACTCCGGGTGAGACTCCTACAAGTGTTGATGAATAATTATGAAAACTGACAGGGACGGGATCAAATCCCATCCCTGTTTTAATCCGAAAAAGAAAATGAAACGTTACGTCCTGTTACTGTCGTTGAGTTTGGGTTCTCTTGTCCAAATGTATGCGCAATCTTTAGAAGAGTGTCGAAGCGAATGGAATGAAAGTTCGGCTAATGTGTCGGACAATATCCGGTATACCAGTCTGAACCCCTCGCGCATCTCTTTCAATTCCTACAAAAACAAGGGTGTGGCCAAACTGGACTATACGATTGGACGTGGAAGTTACCGACCGGTGGATGAAGGCAGACTATCGAATCACCTCAAGTTTTATATGGGGGGAATTAAAAATCTGGGCAAGGTAGACGTGTCGGGCTTCATCAGTTACCGCAATTTACAAGAGAAAGACAAGAAGTGGAACTCCACCCTTTTTCTCAACCCCGATAACCCATTTGTGCTTTGCGATTCAGTGGCAAGCGACGCTACCACGGAATCTTTTGAAATGGGCATGACGGCCTCTTATGCATGGAATGAATCCTGGAAAGGGGGAATCTCTATCGGATTGACATTAGGAAGCCTGTCCGACCAGACAGACCCTCGCCCCAAAACCAATACCACCGTCCTGCCTATTTACGTAGGAGCGGAGCATCGGTTGAACTCCCAATGGGCACTGGGTGCTACGGCCGGTATTTCCTTTTATAATTCGGACATCGCCTATACGTTGGTCAATCCACTCAACAGCCACCGCTATTTCCTGATGAAAGGTATGGGGGACTACTACCGAATCTCGTCGAACGACGTGTCGGGCTACCAACGCGCATATAAGGGACTGAATTATACCGGTGCCTTGCAACTTGTATGGGAACCGGAACACAAAAAACACGGGAATTTCACGGAAGTCCGTTATACGCATGTTTCGGAAGAAGCTACAGACGGAGGTTCTTCCTATAAATTTTACGGAGGAGACTACACTTCGGATGAATGGATGCTTCAGAACCGTTTCCTTCTCTCCCCTCACCGTCAGGCACGTCACCATCTGGTATTGACGGCATCCTACCATTCCGGAAAAGGTATATGGCGGGACCAGAAAATGATGACAGACACCGAACACGGAAATCTGGTATATTACGAGACGCTCAGCAAATATAAAATTCAGGACGACCAGCGAATGACCGCCGGACTGGAATATCGCTTCGAACGATTGAAAGATGACAAGCAGGATTTCTTCGTAGACGCTTTGGCCGCATTCACATCATCTGCCTACAATCACCAGTTGTCCACCGGAAAAGCCAAACAAACATCTACCTTACTAACCACACAACTGTCTGCAGGCAAGTTCCTGAACATCAAATCCGCAGGTTTGGACCTGTCTGTCCATGGCGGTTACCGTATACCGTTGAGCCGCACTTACGGCAATGGAAACACCAGAACGGCCGATGAAGACATTTCTGCCGTATACACCCGTCCCCAATTCGAGTATGCCGCTTCCGGACACGCCTTGATAGGGGCTTTGGCACAAGTAGCTATCCCCCTTCCTAAGAAAATAACTTTAGGCATTTATATATCCACGGATTTCAAGTTCTATACGGACAAGAATGAATATGATGATACTTTCGACGGTACGAACCGTTCGCTTTCTACCGCAGGAGTATATTTGCAATTTTAAGGATTAGTTTTATGAGAAAAAGAAACATCTACTCTATTATCAGCCTGTGGTGCGTGCTATTCTTTTGCCCTACACTGCACGCCGAACGAAAAGGCTTTGCCGTCGTCATCGACTCCATCAGCTACCAACAGGCTCAACACGAACTGGCTGAATACATCCGGGCATTGGAATCCAAACAACATTTCAAAGTCTATACTGTAGTCGACCGGTGGGGTGTACCGGATTCTATCCGTGCTACTCTCAAAGGTCTGCATGCCCGGCCTCACGAAGCCATCATAGGTGCCGTCTTTATCGGTGACATTCCCATTCCCATGATTCGCGACGCACAGCATCTTTGCAGTGCGTTCAAGATGAGCCAGAAAATGCCTTGGCAGGAATCCTCTGTCCCGTCAGACCGTTATTATGACGACTTCTCGTTGCAATTCGACTTTCTGAAACGCGACAGTACAGCTCCATATTATTACTATTCATTATCGGCACGGGGAAATCAGCAAGTACACCCCGATTTGTTTTCCGGACGCATCCGTCCCACCGACGGCGATATACCCGGTTCACGTTACACCAAGCTCAAAGCTTACTTGCAGAAAGCAACGGAAGCAAAATTGCATCCCGAACGTATGATGTCCGTCTTTGTCTATACAGGCAGCGGCAGTCTGTCAGAATCCAAAACGGCCCATATTGACGAAATGGCTTCCATGCATGCCCACTTCCCTTCGCTCGCACACCGTCCCAATGCCTACCGCTACATGGACTATTCCGACGAGAAACTCATCAAACAAAAATTGATGAACGCGCTCATGGCGCCGGACCTGAGCGTGGCTTTCATGCACCATCATGGCGATTACGACACACAGTACCTCAGTGCTTGGCCCAAACCCTCAACTGCGGAAGAAGCACGCGAGTACTTGCTGCATTGCTACCGCACCTCCCTGAACCGCGCCCGGCATTTCGGATACGATACGGACAGTATTAGACGAAATTTACAAAGCCGCGACCAGTTGCCCGACGCTTGGATGGCGGAGCTGGACGACAGCGCTTTGGCAAAGGACGACTCTTTGGAAAGCGCCATGACCAACATTGTGCTGTCTGATTTCGCCCGCTACGCTTTCCGGCCGAATTGCAGAGTAGCCTTTTGGGACGCCTGTTACAACGGTTCCTGGCATCGTGAGAACTGCATTGCCAACGAATACATATTTCAACCGGGAAAGACAATCTGCGGACTGGGAGGTTCTGTCAACGTACTTCAGGACAAGTGGCCGGACCGCTTTGCCGGTCTGTTGGAACAGGGTGTTATGATAGGATTCCTGAACCAACTCAATCCCGATTTGGAAATGCACGTGGTAGGCGACCCCACTTTTGCATTCCTTCCGGAACAAGATCACTCTCTTAATGACCTCATCAGTTCCGGCAAGCAGAAAGATTGGAAAAGGTTGCTCCGCCACAGTCCCCATCCGGATATACAGGCATTGGCCTTGCACCAGTTACAAGAAAGCAAGGAACTCTCGGACCAACACCTGTTGAAATATCTGAAAACGTCACCCTACGAAAGTGTCCGCTTGGAAGCGTTCTTGCTCCTCCAACAACGGCATTCCGACGACTTTGTCTCTGCCATTGAAAACGCAGCAGACGACAATTTCGAATTGCTGCAGCGTTTTGCAGTCAATGCGCTTATCAAAAACGGTGATCCTCGTCTGGCAAATACGTTGGCCGGGAAACTCTGCGACGTAAATACATCGGCGCGAGTGGCATTCAATGCCCTGCAAGGCGCACAGTTCTTTTCCCGACAGAATCTGCTCCCCGCCGTAGAGGACAGACTCCGGCAAGTGGCTCCCTACGTGGTCCAACCCGAAACTTATGCCAAAGGCGTATTGAAAAACGCCGAAAACTATGCCGGAAGATGGGACGAAGAGATTGAAAAGCTGTGTAAAGGAGAAATGTCGCACAAACGTGCTTTGACACAAATCAACTTCATGCGAATCTATTGCCCGCCTTACCTCTTGCCCCAAGTAGCCGGTTATGCCGCCACGCTAAAAGACGATGAACTGCTGTTACCGTTGCTCGAGGCTTTGGGATGGCACCGCCAGGCCTATACTTCGGCACAGGTACTCCCCGTAGTGGAAAAACTCATGAAAGACACTTCCCACTCGGAACAAGTGCGCCAAGAAGCTCTGAAAACCTATAAACGATTGAAATAACCCTCATAGAACAAGAAACATAATGAAAAAACTATTATTATCCGTCCTTACTTGTCTGGCTTTTACGGTTCAAATTGCGGCACGTAACGGATTTGCCATCGTCATCGACTCGGTGAGTTATCAGGAAGCACGGCCTGAAGTGGACGCTTATGCCCGCGCCATAGAGCGCCTGCATGGCCTTAAAGTATACACGGTCATCGACCGGTGGCAGGTGCCCGACTCCATCCGTGCCACCCTGAAACATTTGCACGAACAGAAATCCGAACCTATCGTAGGGACTGTTTTCGTGGGCGACATCCCCATCGTCATGGTTCGCGACGCACAGCACCTGACCAGTGCCTTTAAGATGAACCAAAAGAATGACCGCCGCGAGTCGTCTGTCCCTTCAGACCGGTTCTACGATGACTTCGGCCTACAATTCGAGTTTCAGGGCAAGGACGAAGACAAGCCCTATTTTTATTATTCCCTCACTCCCCAAAGCAGCCAGAAAGTCTATCCGGACTTGTACAGCGGACGTATCCGGCCTACCGACACGCCCGAAAGCTCCCGCTACCAGAAGCTCAGGGAATATCTGACCAAGGCTGTAAGGGAGAAAGAAAGACAACGGGCGCTCGGACAACTGTTTTTCTTCAGCGGCCACGGGTATATCTCCGAATCCAAAACCGCCCGCATGGACGAGAAAGCGGCTTATTTCGAACATTTTCCCTCATTGGCCGGACGCACCAACCGCATCAGCTATATGGACCACACCGACCACAATCCGGTAAAAGAACATCTGATGAACGAAATGATGCGTACCGACCTGGACCTGGCCATCCTGCACCACCACGGCTATTTCGACACGGAATACCTGAACGGTACGGCTCCCATCCGTACGGTGCGCGAGGCTAAGGAGTTTATCATCCGCAACGTGAGGATGCACGTGGAGGAAGCCCGCGAAAGAGGACGTAATTACGACTCCCTGCGCGTGGTACTGGAGAAACGTTTCGACCTGCCGTCCACCTGGCTCGGCGACAACCCGCTGGCCGACAGCCTGCGCATTGCCGACTCTACTCTTGTAGCTAACGAAGACCTGCATCTGGAGGATTTCAAGATATTCGGCTACCGTCCCAATGTACCCGTCGTAGTGATTGATGCCTGCTTCTGCGGCTCCTTCCACCAGGATGACTGCATAGCGAACGAATACATCTTCCAGCCGGGCTCTACGGTGGCTGTCATAGCCAATACGGTCAATGCCTTGCAAGACAAATGGTACGATCGTTTCATCGGACTGACAGCCCAAGGCGGTTGCGTAGGAGACGTAGTACGCTTTTCCAATCTCCTGGAGTCCCATGTCATCGGCGATCCCACGTTCCGCTTTGCCCCCGTACCCGGAAGTGTGGATGTGGACGGCCTGCTGTTGCAAAATAAGGTTTCTTCTTGGAAAAAGCTGTTGAAAAGCCCTTTGCCGGACGTGCAGTCATTGGCCATCGAACAGTTGAGAAGAGCCGGTGCGCTCTCGTCGGCCGACCTGCTCCGCATCTATCGTGAATCTCCTTACGGCGTAGTCCGCTTAGAAGCGCTGATGGCCCTCTCTGCCCCCCCCGACAACCATTTCATCACAGCCGTGACGGAAGCCTCGCAGGATGCCTACGAACTGGTACAGCGCCAAGCGATACGCTTCATCGCCAAAAACGGCGACCGGCGTCTTATTCCGGCCCTCATCCGGCTGTCTATCGCCAATAATACCAGCGACCGTTGCAACTTTAATGTCATGACGGCTCTCGCCTGCTTCCCCAAAGAAGACCTGCTCGCCGAATTCGACCGGCAGTTCGATGCGCCATCCGTACAATACCTCGACAAGAACAACCTCCGCGGTAAAATCAGAAATACCATAGCCCACAGTGCCGACCGTCTGACCACCGACATCGACAAGGTGGTGAAGGGCGAAGCCTCAGAAAAAGACCGGACCTTCACCATCCGTGCCCTGCGCAACACCTTGCCGCACCACAAAGTTCCGGAGTTGTTGGTTTACCTGCAGAACTGCGGAGACGGGAACACTCAAATCTTGCTGCTCGAAGCCTTAGGATGGCACACCGTTTCCTGCCATGCCGCCGACATCGCGGCGACAGCCTTGAAAATGAGCGAAGACGCATCGCTCCCCGATGCCGTCCGACAGGAAGCCCTGAAAACCTACCGCCGCATCCATGAAAAGTAAGCTCATACCTCTTTTATACATAACCTTGCACCTATGCGCCCAAGGCGCATGGGCGCAAGTCCCCGACGGAAGCGACATGCACCTGCCGCGCACACCTTTCCGCCTGCAAAGCCGGGCAGAGGTACAGTTACCGCCTGCGGTGGACAATTCCACACGGAAATTCTTTCCACCCATATTGGACCAGATGGGCGGTTCCTGCGCCCAGGCTTCCGGCATCGGTTACATGTTCACTTACGAAATCAACCGCCTGCTCGACCGCGACGCACATGCTTCTGCCGACCATCGCTTCAGCTATCAGTTTTCGTGGAACCTGCTCAATGACGGACAGGACCAGGGCGACTTTGTAGACCAGGGCCTCTACCTGTCTGAGCGTTACGGCATCATGACCGAACAGGACTACGGCATCTCCGGTACCTACCAATTCAAATGGGCCACGGGATATGACAAATACTACAAGGCCCTGCAATACCGCACGCAGGAGGTGCTGACGTTTACCGACAGTATCCCCCTGATGAAACGCTGGCTCTACGATGCCGGTGACGGCAGCGCGGTGGGCGGTGTGCTCACCTTCTCGGCCATGAGCCGTGGATGGGAGATCGACGACGACTACCAGGGTCCCTCGCTCACCGGCTACCGCTCCTTGCTCAAAGGCCTTGCCACAGACGGGGCACACGCCCTCACCATAGCCGGATACGACGACACGGTCGTCTACACCGACGCACAGGGGACACCGCACACGGGAGCCTTCATCGTGGTCAACTCCTGGGGCACCCATAGCCACGACCGCGGACGCTTCTATCTCCCCTACGACTTTTTCCGTGATACCCGCGTGCCCGAACAGCAACTGGGCAGCACGGTGGAAGCCATCCGCGTGCGCATCCACCGCCCCCTCGTAGTCTTCCGCCTCGCGCTCGACTTCTCTTCACGCAACGACCTCTCTTTCGGTCTGGCCACGGAAAGCGACGTAGACGAACGGGGCCATCACCGGCTACCACACCTGCCGGGCTTTCTACAACCAAGGGGGAGACTACCCCATGCAGGGACAATACATGCCCGGAAATATCGAAATAGCCCTGGACCTGACCGAATACATGACGGAAGAAGGGTGCGGCGGCGAAACATTCTACCTCAATATCCTGCGTGGTTTCAGGGGCAAGGTGAAAGGCACGGGGCGCGTCACGGCCCTCTCCATCGTGGACTACCGTGGGGCGCAGCCCCTGGAATACCCCTACCGTGGCCCCCTACCAGTGGAGCTGCGCGACGGCAGCAACCCTTTCAGCATCCGGACCGCAGAAGACGCTCCCGTCTCCGCCTCGGCCTTTCGTTACACCGACGAGGCAGGCAACGTAACCGACCGTACCTTCCTCCTGCGCACGGCCGAAGGTCGGCAGGCCAAGATACGCTTCGCCAACCCCGACACCGACGGCCAGACCATCACCCTGCGCTACCGAACAACAGAATAACCGGAATAACTTAAAAAGACAGAACGAATGAAAAAACAACTCGCACGCCTAGCGTGCCTCTCCCTTCTCGCGGCAGCCTGTTCCGCCGAGCACCCCCTCGCCACCGGCGGCCCTGCGGCAGACCGCATGGCCGTCATCCCTAACGT
>OCAM01001349.1_pt1 | contig 12844 bp, 10 predicted proteins | sample 1538281 | NCBI WGS metagenome assembly OCAM01 (sample SAMEA2580273, study PRJEB22360) | human gut metagenome | biome: human gut; feature: human-associated habitat; material: faeces | place: Denmark | collected 2008/2010 | reverse complement strand
TGCCTTCTCTACTTGTTTTGATGCAAACGAGAGTTAATTATCAAGGAAGTTCACAATATTTCCTCGGCAAAAAGACTATTTCCAATAATTGTCTGTGCATATATTTCATCGCTACAGATTGTTTCTCTAAAACGTTTTTTTGCCCAATCTCCTTGACTCAATATGTACCTTGCTGCTTGCTCAGTTATACTAAACCATTCTGGTCCACCGAAAAAATGGATATCTTCTTCCTTTTCTCGTTTAAATCCAAGATATTTTTCAACTTTTGTAATAATTCTTGATGTAAAATATAATATACTTTTCTTCTTTCCAATACTATCTTGAAAAAACCAATGTAACTTATACCGTTGAGCTATACCTGGACTTTCAGCCCACTCCGGAGTAATGCCAATAAATTCTTTTCCTTTATTTTTTTCAAAAAATTCTACCATATCATAATTATTTTTCAGAGGAAGATCTGCTCCTGAAATCAAATGATAATAATCATGATCAGTTTTTAGTGCTTCTGTGGATTAAATCTAGAATTACATATATTTGGCTTCCCCCCCCCCAAGTCAATTTTCGAGATGGAAGAATTATTAAACCTGCTGAATGAGTATGAAGCTTGCTCTTATCAATCAAATTAGATTTAGCATCCACATGTATATAAATGTCATTGTTCGGGTAATCGAGCATATGTATAAGTTTATCTAACACATACGGTTCATTATGAGCCATAATCATATATGCAAATTTCATTTTCACTTTCCCTCTTATCTTTTAAGATAATAATATAAATCCCCAAAATATTTTTTGGGCTTTAAATAATAGTTTCTCAATGGCCAAAGTTTGAACCAATAAATAACCTTTTTATCCACAATCAGTTTTTTTCTAAATTCACACCACCTTGAACAGTTCTCGATTAGTTTACGCTTTTTTAAATCTACATCAAATGCATTCAGATACCAATTATTCACCTGAATAGTACGGTTTATTTCATTAACTTTATATTTATACCCATGCGATATACCTTTAGATGCATTAGAATCATGTCTTCTATACTCTATAAATGTTCCCTTATGCAAATATAGTTTTTGCTGAATTGAAGCAATGCACCATAATAATGCATCATGCGGAGTTCCTTCTTTCCATAATGTCAAAAAAGCTGGCATTATTTCTTTACGAAATGCCATTGTGCATCCTGGTCTACATATCTGATAATACTTTTCATTAAAAACAACCTTACTAACTTCATCTTCCGTTTCGGTCTGCACATGCTGCTGAACGACCATTTTTCCCCCGTTTTCGCTAAATGCATGATATCCAGATACCAGTAGGAAAATATCATTATTGCTTTCAAATGCATTTGACATTTTCTCAATCTTATCAAGATGCCATACATCATCTTGATCACATGGAAAAATAATATCTCCCGTAGCCGCACTTATTCCATTTGTAAAATTTTTTTCCCATCCTTTGTTATTTTCATTGATTATCAACTTCCAATTACTCAGTTTATGCTCAGAAATATATGTTTGAATTATTTCTCGGCTTGAATCAGTTGAGCGATCATCAAAAAAAAGCACCTCATCTATGGCCCGCGTCTGATTTCTTAATGAATCCAGCATTTCTAACAAATATCTGGAACCATTATAGACTGTCATTACAACAGATGTTTTCATTCATTAATACTCCTTTGATATTTTTTTCTTAAGATATTATAAATTTTAACCATAGTATCTTGCATTAAAACGAATGACATTATGATAGTAATCAACATATAAGCTATACAACCGTATACAGCAGAATCCACCTTTAATCCAAAAAACAAGAAAGCTAAAAGTTCCATAAAGAGAAACGCCTTAGTTTTTATTTTTATTTTAAGATATCTAAAATCCGTTTCCGATATAAAATACCACACTATCGCAGATATCAAAGTGCCAACAGCAAAAGATTCTTTGACATGTACAACTGCAAAGCAAGCGCAATTTGTAATAAATCCCACAAGAAGAACGAATATCAATTTTGTAAAATACACCTTCTGCTTTCGCTGCACTTTGTACAGATTGACATATATACTACGTATAATTGTATAGAAAATCTGAGCAGAAAACAAAAAGAAAATAACAGAATTCGCATCAATATAGTTAATCAAAAAAATCTTAAGAATAAATTTAACCGGAAATGCAGCTGCTGGTACGGCAACTGCAAACAGAGCAACATAGTTATAAGCATCTTTATGTGCTTCCGGTCTTTCTTCTCGACAAAAATAATTATACAATGTTGTGGTCACTGGAGTTATTGCTAAATTAAGAAAATTCTCCACACTAACAGCAAATGAATACTGAGCAAAGGCAAGTGTATCCATAAGTCCTTTTACAAACCATCGATCCATACTCGTTAAAAAAATGGAAGACAGGTTTCCTAGCGTTAAAAGGAATCCTGATTTAACATTATCCAGTAATACGTTCATCAAAAATAAATTGCCTTTTTCAATGGTGTGTTTTGCCCGGAAATAAACTTCTAATACAATCCAGACACCAAAGTATAAAACAACATATCCTAAAACATACCAGACTATATCATCGGTTTTTACTGCAAACAGCAAAAACATGTTTAAAGCAAATGTCGAAATCGTTGTGAGATTCATTGCTTTTCCATAAAGCGTAAATTCTCCAGTAGCCTGATATAAAAACTTAAAATAGTTGCCCATATTTTGTGGCAATATTGACAGAGCAAAGAACACCAAAATCTTATCTTTCAATATTACTGCAACAAATAATGTTACACATGAAATTATCAGTTGAAAAATAGTCATCGTGGAAAGATCTGTTGCAAAACTCTTATCTACGGTTTTTCCAAGCGTTTTTCCCCCATATTTCAAATAGATTCCATCAACAAATCCAAAATGAAATAATCCTACATAGGATACATAGAGCTGAAATTCCTTAATTCCAGCGTAGCTTTCAACTGACAAAAATTTCGGTAACAAAAAATTTGTTGCCAAGCTAAATAATACATTTATTGCATTCGCTAAAAATACTGCTATAATTCCTTTTTGAAGTCGTTTATCCATACGTATCTATATTCCTATCTTCTCATTGCTTTCTTTCAATGTTGCGAAAAAATGTTCCTTGAACGCACATGGTCAATATTTTTATCCCCCAATAATAGAACACTATTTCTCTTACAAGAAACCTAGCATCAGATCTAATCCAAAAGAAACTTGTTGCAGCAATATAGTATACAAAATAAGTTAAAACAAGATTTTCCTCCTGTTTTTGTCTATTTTCCATGAAATTAACAAGATATGCAATGAGTGCTCCGTAAAGCACCATCATCAAAACTCCAGCATATCCAAAATTATAATATGCCTCTATAATAAAGGATGATCCCATTCCATATGTAACTGTCAGAAACTTTCTAAACATAGTATCAATACTGTCAGTTATAAATATATTAGTGCCACCTGTCACATTAGGAATTATTCTTAAAATTCCAAACAGATAGTATTCTCCATATGAATAGGGTATTTCTGAAGGGCAATTATCGTATACTGCAGTTACTGTCAAAACCTGCATACCTGCAGTGGAAATTACATCTGTGAAAATATTATCCTCATTAGTATCATGTATTGCTTCATTAAGGATTTGTGATGCTGAATTGGTTTTTCCATAATTCGTTATTCTTCTAACATTTGAAAGAAGCGAACATACATACAATACCGCAACACCAACCAGTGCAATCAGCACCAGCTTTTTTAAATCAATTTTTTTGCAATAACAATTATAATAAAGACAAACTCCTGCCAGCGAAACAACTGCTTCAAATCTACTGCCAGACATAAAGTATAGGGCAATAAATACTATATAAATAGTCCAAACAAATACTGTAGATTTCCTTTTTCCTTTCGTCGAAACAAAAGATGCAAATAATGCCGGAAGGAAAAGGGTTGATCCAAAATTAACTATATGCGAAAAAGCACCTGCACCACTATAGTTAGTATTTAGCGCAACACCATAACCTTGTGTAACATTCAATTTAATCTTAAAAATTAGCAAAAAAACTTCACACGTAAAAGAAACAATCAACAGTGCTAGCGAAACATATCGAAATACATTTATGTTTACTTTTCTGCCTTTATATTCTGATGAATCATCTGTTAAATTTTTTACAGGTTTTTGAAATAGAACAGTAAATGCGTGTAGCACTACCATATTCACTTCCAAATATATCGCAGCTCGATTAATCGTTGTCGGTGTATAGGTATTAAGAATAGTAAATTGCCTCTTATTTTCAATATCAAAAAAGACTAAAAGGTATTGACCAAAATAGTATATGTATGACAACAATAAAATTATTGAAAAATAATTAAATACATTACCGTGTGATTTTATCCATGTTATCAGCAAACCAATATGCACTATTGTCATGATTACAAAAACGACCTTATATTCACTAGGGTTAAATGCACTTAATCCCATTAATAAACAAAGCCACATTAAATCCATAACAATAGCAATTATACTTTTTCTCGACACTTTTCTATTCATAATATTTTACGGATTTTATATAATCCTACCTATGCTCCTTCTGCCACTTTCTAATTTTTCCCATCATATCAAGCATCAAGTACATCCGATGCTTAATAAAGAACAGTACAACTTCTCTTTGCTTTCCAATTCCAACTGTATTCTTTGTCTTTAAAGCCTCTTTTACAATCGGCTTTTCATTTAATGTGGCATATTTCCGCTTTTTATCTGCATACGGTTCCGTATTAGTCGGATTGAAATAGCCACTGATCGCTGTGGTTACAATCACATACAGCAGTCGATTGTCAAACCAAGGCTTCAGCATCTCCTTATTATCAGATGTATCTATAAACGCTTTGATTTTTTCAAAGCACTTAATTACGAACTCATGATTTGCTTCATTATGTGACGCAGAAATTGAGTTTTCATTATAGATATAATGGTAAAATGGCTTATTGATAAATATTGCACTCTCCAGTTTTTCAAATAGCCGAAGATTAAATTCCAGCCCTTCCGCGCCCTGCCGAAGTACTTCATCGTGAAAAATCTGATTGTCCAACAATAATTTTCGGTCAATCAACTTTGAGTACGCAACTGCGATATTTCCGTTATAAACCAAAAGCTGCTGCTGAAGCCATTTACATTCCTGACCCTTATATACTTTGCCATCTTCCAGATAGAATTTATACTCCGTAGCAGACTTACCATAGTCTTTCATTATGCCGCACATAACAAGCTGAGTCTGTTTTTCTTCTCCGGCACTATACATGGTCTGGCACATGTCTGGCTCAATCCAGTCATCACCATCCACAAACATAATCCATTTTCCCTGTGCAGCTTTACAGCCGTAATTTCTGGCCGAGGAGAGTCCGCCATTTTTCTTATGCAATACCTGAATTCGTTTGTCTTTTTCTGCGTACTCGTCACAAATCTTGCCGCACTGATCTGGCGAACCATCATCCACTAATAAGATTTCAATATTTTTCAGTGTTTGTGTCATTGTACTTTCAATGCACTTTCTTAGATACTGCTCCGGTACTTTATATACCGGAACAATAATACTTACAAATGGCTCCGTCATTTTATCTCCCTCGTACCCGATTTAAACATTTCTTCATTGCTCCATAAATTCCAGTCATCAGAAGTATCTTCCGAATGGCCGTTTTTACTTTTACCTTGTTCGTAACAGGATAGTATTTTTCAAACAACTCTTTACCAGATAACTTTGCCGCATCAGCCAGAAATACTGTCCGCTTTGGATTCGTTGGAACAGATTCAAACATTTCCTTTACACCTGCAACCAACTTATCAGCTGAGACTTCTTTGCACCTTGCATACTCCATTACCTCTTGCATAAGGCTCGCCGCTTTCTGAGAATGACAAAGAACTCTGGTCGTGCCTTTGTCGTCATCCAACTTATTATCAAAATCATATACAGAAAAGCAATCCCAAATTGTGAAGTCACTTACACGATATCTCTTTTTGAAAGGACATTCATAGCAAGATGGCCGATCACATGTGTCTGAGAAAAAGGCTCTCAACATTGGATCGAGCTGCGCTCCTGCATGGTATACATTCTTTCCATCTTGGATAATGCTCATTGTGGAATATTTATATCCATAAAATTTATCCCGGAAACGAATGTTGTCAGGGTTCGGAAATGACTGTTCTTGGTATTCCAGATACCTGCTCCACACCAGCGGCGATGGAATACCATGGCATACCACATCGACCAGAACCAATTTCTCGTATGGCTTTCGCAAAAATTTGGATAGCCCCTCAATCTGGCAAGGCGTTCCGCTAAAGCAGACCCATCTTCCTTTCTGGAGAAAGTCTTTCACCATGTGGAAAGAATCTCCTAGTTCGCTTTGAACATATTTACTGTTTCTGAATTTTTTCAGATCATCAACAGTTTCCGCATAAGTGTGCTGCACATGAAAATTCTCATCATATGCTGCTCCAAATACCACTCCACCTTTTTGGAGAACAACTGTTGCTATAGCTGTAAACGCACCGCCTGCCGAACTATCCAATCTCACCTTTTCATCACAGTGCTGAACCAGATAAGCTTTTTGTGGCTTTTCTTCCTCAGTAACGGGACTTTGAATTGGACAAACTGTGTTGCAGGCATTACACTCTACACATCTACTTTTATCGACAACCGGGTACAGAAATTCTTCTTCATCCGGTTTCATCTGGATACATTTCTTTGGACAAATTTCTGCACAGGCTGTGCAACCAACGCAGTCTTTTTTATCCTTAATTTCAATCATCTGATTTCCTTTCCGCATAATACAGATTCAGAAATCAAGACGAATAGCAAGCTTAGTACTTATGCGTTAGTCTGACATATAGTTTTTTTGCTATGCTATATATACCCAGTTTATAACAGGTCAACCTGATGCAGTGTTCCGCTTTAACCTTAAAGGTCTCCGGGAAATACTTATTAAACAGTTCTTCTCCGCTCATTCTATTTGCATCTTTGAAGAATAACTCACGCTTTTCATTCGGTGCAACAGATTCTTTCATCTCCTTTGCACCAGCTACAGCGGCTTCTGGTGCGATTTCAACATAAGAGAAGTCATCCTTAATTGCATTAAAGATTTCCCTTCCCTTTTCTGTATGCACCAAAACTCTCGTAGCTCCTTTATCATTATCCAGTTCTTTTGAGAACCTACCCACATTAAAGCAATCCCATATTGTAAAATCACTAACACGATACTGCTTTCGGAAATGACATGAATGGCACGATGGTCGGTCGCAAATATTAGAGAAAAATGCTCTTAACCACGGATCAGATTCAACGCCCTGATGGTAATTACCATGATTTCTGTCTGTTATGACGTTCATCGTTGAATATTTATATCCGTAATGCTTGTCGCGGAAACGAACCGTCTTTATATCGTCTGAGAGTTCTTTCTTCTGATATTCCACATATTTACGGAATATCAAAGGAGAAGGTACTGCTCTGCAAACCACATCAACGGTAACCAGATTATCGTAATCCTTCTTTAAGAAATTCTTTAGTCCCTCTATCTGACACGGTGTTCCGCTAAAGCATACGAATCTGCCTTGCTCTAAGAAGGACTTAATCTGTCGGTGGGTACCCCCCCCCACAGAACTTTGGACATATTTACTATTACGGAATCGATATAAATCGTTTTCCTTTTCAACTGCAACATGGCGAGCTGTTAAATCGGCGCCTAGTTCCACACCAACCACAACACCATTATTATGTAAGACATATTTAGCAATTGCAGTAAATGCTCCGCCTGCTGTACTTTCTCTTAAGACCTTTTGATCTTTATTCTGTACGATATATGCGGTTTGCTCAAAAGGTTTTTCTTTTGCTGTATGAATGATTGGACATACTCTTTCACAGGCACCGCAATCAATGCAGGTTTCTTTGTCAATAGTCGGATAAAGAAATCCTTCATTATCTTCCTTCATAGCAATTGCATCTTTCGGACAAATTGCTGCGCAGGCACTACAGCCGCAACAGTCCTGTTTTTTATTAACTTCAATCACAAATCTGTACTCCCTTCATCTTTTAATGCCGCAAGAAGATATTCATACGACTTCTGCCGAATTCCTTCTAACTTTTTATGAACACTTTCAAAGTCTGTCTCTATCTTCAAACAATTAGTTATATTTTCTTCTCCCGTCAGTAATCTGCCAGTGATACCTGCCATGTGGAATAGCGTATCTAACCGACTATTTGTTGACTGTTTAGTATCTCTGTTATAACGACGGAATGTAAAAAACTTCCGCTTATAAAGAATTGAAAACACCGAACAGTGGAACGAATCTGTGCACACGTACTCTGCATTCCGAATCAGATTCAGAAAATCTGCTGGATCAATATCATAAGGCGTTTCATCAGCATAACCTTCATCGCTCTTTACGAATTCATCCAAATGTGTCAGTGCTATGATCTTGCAGCCTGTAGCTTCCTTTAAGCGTTTTGCAAATTCCCTATGAGGAGGATTGTTGCCTAAGAAATAACAGAGGATATACTTGCCTTCGACTATAGATTCTTTCTTTTGGATTGTCATCCATTCATCACCTGTAAACAGCAATGTCGGATCGCAAACTACTGGAACATTGCGGTTTGCAATTTCTTTCACCAGTTTTTGACCCGATTCTTCTCTTACACCAATGTGCTTTATTCTCTTTAAAAATACTTCGGCTTTTTTTGCAGAATCCTTCGGCAAACTTGACTGGCCAAAACTCGTTGCATAGGCAATCGAATTTACTGTCCCCGGCACAAAATTGAGTGTATAATAATCCGCTGCAATATTTCCAGGAAGCCATAACTGATCACTTCCTACAAGCACATTCGAATAGTTATCTTTACATTTATTTCCAAGTTCGGCTTTCGAATTATATTTCGAAGAAAGTCTAAACTGCTTACGGCTAAACGCATCGAATTTTTCTGCGCGAATCTTAGACAATTCTGCGTATTGGTTTTTGGAAATTTTCTTAATCAATACATTCTTTGCCATACCGAGTTTAGACAGCAAAATATCTGAAGTTAAACTTGCCTTAGCAAAATACAGCAATTTTGCCTTTTTAATTTCTCCGTTAAAACCAGAAATATCTATGGTTTCATTTTCATATCCCAGTTTATCTAACGCCATCTGCGTGGCATATGCCTGAAGCATACTTCCATAGTTATGCTGGAAATAGCATGACACAATTGCTGTTTTTTTCATTCCTCTACTCTCCAAGTCTTTTATCTATTCATTGCTGTTTCATATTTTTTACTATATTGTTCAGCCATCACCTTTGTGTTATACATCTTCAAAATATCCTGATATGCTCGCTCTGTCAGTTTTCCATTTTCACCCTGGCATTCTTCAATAGCTTTTACAAAGTCTTTCACTTTCGTACACACAAAGCCATTCTCATCATTGTGAATGACATCACGATTGCCGATTACATTACTTACCACGCATATTTTCTTCATATACATAGATTCCAGTAAAGATATCGGTAGACCTTCCCATCTGCTAGGGAGAAGAAAAACATCTGCATTGACTGCATATCTAATCGCAGTGCTTCGATCAGCCCATCCTGTGATTTCGATATTCTTGCTCGTAAGCTCATCTCGAAACTCACCATCACCAATCCAGATAAATTTCACATCTGGAAGTGATTCAGCTATCTCATTAAACAGTGTAGGATTTTTCTGATAACAGATTCTACCCAGTGTGTAAACCGTAAATGGGTGCTCAACTATTTCTGTCTTATCAATAATCTCCTGAAGTTCTGCCATGTTGATGCCGTTATTTACATAAGTAGCATGTTTGGTAAGTTTCAGGGATTCTTGATGCTCACCCACGCTGCAACTGATGGTCGTGCAATTTCTCTTCGCACACACTGACTCGATCAGCTTAAACATTCTGCGTTTCATCGGTTTGTAGTCTTCCATCAAGAAGCTATAACCATGCGGAGTATAAAACATTGGAATCTTTCCATTAAACGCCATCCGGCCTATCGCGCCAGCTTTACTACTATGTAGATGGATCACATTAGGCTTAATTTCTGCCGCGATTTTTTTGACTTCAAAAAAAGCTGCAATATCTTTCGCAGGGTCGATTGCCCGTCCAAAGTTTTTGACTTCAATCAGATGAATCCTTTTATCGAAATAGTCTTTATAATTCTGTGGTGTCTGTTTTCGTACCGCGTAAGCAATGTACATATCATAGGAATTCACCAGCTCATTTGCCAAATCAACTATGTAAGTAAAAACGCCTCCGCCCATAGCTTCGACTATGTACAGTATTTTCTTTTTCTCCGCCATAGGTTTCTTCCTCCACTGGTCCCTCAAATTTTTTATCTATCTACACATCTGCTCAACGCAGATAGTATTTCTCTCTAATTTCCGCTGTGTGATAACCACACAATCGGCTAAGTGTTTTCTTATGCTGTCGTATCCAATTACCCCAGCAATCATATTTTCCTTGTTTTCTACTACATACCACTTCTATTGAGTACACTCGTCTCTATTCCTCTATAACCGAAGTGATGTTTTATACAGTCGAACCCCGTATACCCTGCAATGACGGTTTTTCTAAGTGTTGGATTATTGAATCGAACCCTGTCGGTGCATGAATTTTGTTAAAGCTGTATATATCACCTACTCCAATTTTCGTCATTCATTGTTCATTATGAATAAATCATTCACTCTCACCGCACAAAATCTGTATTTATCATCGCCATCCATGCTCTACTCAACAGCTGTTTTATGAAGTAGAAATCATCTGTTTTTCTCTATTTTTCATGACTCAACAAACCGTTATGATGTAGGTGTCATTAGCGGGTCAGATAGTGTACTCAACAGCAGTTTCAGACGTTAATGATAAACTCATGGATTTTTGTTGTTTTCTCCTGTTTTTCGCCATTTCTATGATTCTTCCGAAAAAGTTGTGCCAATTTTGTGCCACAGGGGTCAAAAGTTCAGCGTTTTGTATAAACATCTAGTATTTTTGGTTCATATAGCTGTGGATTATAACCAATTTTAGCACCCCATATAGTGTGCAAAACAGGTTCTTTTTGACGTTGATACGTCAATATGATTTGTTGAGTAGACATTCTCTGGACAATCTCTTTTGCCCAAACATAGCAATTCTTAATTTCTCACTCATTTACAACTCCAAACTTCTACTACTGTTCATTAAACCGACCCATCCCTATGAAGCACCGTTTTTACTGTCTTAAACAAAATCCTGAAATCCAATCCCATGCTCCAATTTCGTATGTATTCTGTATCTAACTTAACGACTTCCTCAAAATCAGTGATGTCACTTCGACCGCTTACCTGCCACATTCCGGTAATTCCCGGTTTCATAGCAATTCTTGAACGATGATGGAATGAATACTCTGAAAATTCCGATTTCAGGCAAGGACGAAATCCGATGAGCGATAGTTCTCCCTTCAAAACATTCCAAAATTGTGGAAACTCATCAATTGACGTAGAACGGATAAATTGTCCAATCCCTGTCTTTTTTGTTCCATCTGGCAGTATCTTATTTCCTATAATTCTCGGATCGAAATCCATCTTGAACATCAAATTACTGCTCATCTTATTTTCTTTCATCAGTTCTGCTTTTCGTTCTTCCGCATCCATATACATACTGCGGAATTTGTACATCTTGAATGTTTTTCCATTCTTTCCGATTCTTTCCTGTGCGAAAAAAATTGGCCCCGGGGAATTGATATAAATAATCGGTGCGATAAAGATGAAGAGGATACCTGTTACCATACATCCTACAATCCCTGCTGCAATGTCAATTGCCCTCTTCATAAACGCCTGCTTTGCTGTCATTACATTAATGCTTGAGGTAAGGACAGTATAATCTCCAACCTTTCCTATCGTTTCTTTTCCCAGTGTACTGTTGGTTACTTTCGCAAGACTCAGATGCACGGTAAGTCCCATCTCCGAACATCTTTCTACTAATTCTTTCGGATAGGCTGTATCCTCATCTAAGTTGATGAACACTTCATCAACCCACTCCTGACGCAAAAACTCTGTTGCATTCTTTGCGTCAGAAACAACCGGTATGCCCTCGATACTTTCACCGGTCATATCTTTATCTACAATGATGACACCATTAATCTGCCACATTTCATAATTGTGTTCTTTTACATTCTCCACAACTTCTTTTGCAATACGGCTTGTCGTGACGATGATCAGAGAACTATCCCCACCTGTTATCATTCGATGATTTAAATAACGCTTCCATAAAACTCTTGTAAGATACGTGATAACTTCATAGATACCAGCCATCATGTAAAGTGCGATTCTGGAATAATCATTTCCTTCCTGAATCGTAATCAAATATAAACTGCTTACCAGCACTAACATAATCGCCTGCTTAATAGAAGAGGCAAATTCTTTGTAATACCCTCTCTTTAGAACATTCTTATAAGATTCAAAGACAAAAATCACGATAATGTCTGCAAGCTCCACAAAAATCGCCATATTTCGGTATAATGGAACCACATATGGATTCCAGTCTCCCTGGCGTAATACATATGATATATAAAATGCAAGCTGCACACATAACAGATCTAAAAAGATAAAATCGAAATGCTTTAACCAGCCACTTGAATTCTTCTTGTACATTATCTATTCTTCCTCTTTATCATAATGAAATAACTCGTATTCTTCATTCTTTTTTATCTCTAATTTCCTTGTATCGTTTCTTCCCACTACAAGGGGTTGGGGAATTACATCTACAATCAATGCTTTGCATTCGCTTCATTATTATACCTCGCTTTACCCCCCCCCCATATTATATCTTCTCGGAATTCTAAGCCTTGATTTT
>OCAM01001343.1_pt1 | contig 12934 bp, 11 predicted proteins | sample 1538281 | NCBI WGS metagenome assembly OCAM01 (sample SAMEA2580273, study PRJEB22360) | human gut metagenome | biome: human gut; feature: human-associated habitat; material: faeces | place: Denmark | collected 2008/2010 | reverse complement strand
AGAGGACGGGGCCGGAGACGGCTAAATCAATTTGCGAAAGAATCTTGACGGTACCCCAGCTCAAGATACTATGCGATCAGAATTAATAAATGGGGATGCGAACATAATTCGCATCCCCATTTATTAATTGTTAGTCTGATATGTTTATAAGTTGGCAGACAGTTTCAACTAAACTGCTAGTGCCGAGCAACCGCTAACGGAAATACCTGAAATCTATGGCGGCTAGAATGTTTCATGAGGATAAGCGTCCAGATAACCCATAGTTTCTTCCGTCTAAAATGGCTAGTGATCATCCTTTGCCAGACGGTCAGCGTGCAACGTAAAAAATCCGTAACTCTATACTGAGCCACTGCATTGTTGACAATCTGTGTTACTGAGGGTCTTTCAACATCGTTGATATTTACTACAGCTGTGGTTCGCAAATACCATACGCTGTATTCCGTGTCCATGAAGTAAAAGTTAATGTGGTATGTGCCAGACGCAGTGAACTCAAATGATAAGTCGCATCCAGATTCATCAAGCTCATAGTAGTTACTCCATTGAGCGGAAGTAGGATCGCATATGCTCTCCTAGCTGTTGTCAGTGTCCCGATACATCGGCACGTCCATGCGTGCCTTTGCGACGGAGCTACCTCCTGCCTGGCTAACATGAAATACGGTTTCGGTTCCTGCGGGCGCGTCATTCCGTCTTACAGTGAATGAAGTATTATTCTGTTTAGCAGTGACGTAATGATCAGTAGTTGATCCCTCGATATTTGCCTCATTACTGGTTTGTCCGCGGATTGCGTTGTTGCTTTGCTTTAGCTCAGTATTTTCGGAGGTTGATTCTTCTGCTTTATCGACTTTATTAACAGTTTCGAGGGCTGCTGATTCAGTTCTATTTTGCGTTCCGCCCCAAACATAGGCAGAAGAAGAGGCGGCGCATATGCACACAATAATTGACGGCACAACAATAGTCGGAAGAATCCCTGCCGTATATTTCCTCACTTCGCAGCCCCTTCGTTCGCAGGCGGTTATTTAATTTTGAAACTCGCGGCACTATTTTTCACGAATGACAAGAAATGCTCGTTGCGTGTGACTAGGCACCAGCCAACTGCCAAGACGGTATAGACAATTATTCCAACACATACCTCAAGTGCTAGGGTTATCACCCCAACGCCATACAGTGAAGTTAATAATATCGATGCAAATCTAATAACAACTGCCATCAAGAAGCCACAAATGGCAAATGGAATCGCACTCTCGAAATATAGACGAAGCGGTAGTTCCCTATTTGTCATAAAGACCTGCGCAACGAGGACCGAAGTTTCGGCGCAAACGGTTGAAATTGCCGATCCCATTGCACCGGCAGCTGGAATCAAAATCAAATTTAAACATACATTAACAACTGCGCCCACACAAACAGACAGCGTGAAAAATGTATCTCGCCCGGTCGGAAGAAGATACTGGCGACCAAGCACATTCGTCGTTGAAACTATGGGAATAATGAGTGCCAGCACACACATGATTGCATCACATGATGAAAATTCGCTGCCAAGAAAAACAGGGGCGAAATCATGTGCTATGCCCATGATTCCAAACATCATTGCAAACGCCATCATTAACATTGCCCAAATAGAGCCCTCAAGCAAAGCCAGAGCCTTTTCCCTGTTGCCGCTTTTCAATTCGATCGTCATCCTAGGAAGCATAACGGTGCCTACAGCGGTAACAAGTGCCATGGGCATTCGTGACAACTTCTCCGAGTATTCGAAATAACCGGCTTGAGTCATACCGGCCATGGCGCCCAACATGACCTTATCCAAAGTCACATACAAGCTAATAGCGATGACGGGTATAAAGAGCCTCAGGTTCGGAATAAGGTGCCGAAAAGCCGCCTTAGGTTTTGGCACTACGAAATCGACGTATTTACGAACAAATGGCCAGAGAAGCACCTGGTTCGCAAGGAAACTACCCGAAATGGCAGCACAATATATCCATAAATCTTCGGGCCCCTTAACGAAGCCGAATATCACGACAACACTCAATAGCCTCGTCACGATTGAGCGAATCGTGGGCATCTTGAATTCCTCAACTCCAAAAAACATCCAAGATACGTCGAGCAAGGCTGAGACGACCCACATCCCCCATACGGCAGCAACAGTAAAGCCACCCTCGGGATTTGTAATAGAATAAGCAACGTAAGCTATGATGCACACTAGGCTCACGAGAGCCTGGACGGCATACATTTCCCAGAATACATTCGATCGAGACTCGCGATCGCGCCCACATGCCGCAACCTCGCGTACACCATATGTCGACATTCCAAGCGTTGCGAACATAACGAAGTAATTGGCAATCGAGTATGTGAACGAATAGACACCAACCTGAGAAGCACCAAGTACGCGGGCAAGATATGGTGTGGTAACAAGTGGAACAATTATGAGCAACAACTGATATGTTGCCTGATAAAGATAATTTTTCTTCAAATTAGCCATTTAGTTTAGCAGCCTCCTCACTACTGCTTCTGGAGGCATCCAACATCGGCCATTTATAGAGAATAAGAAATGTAAACAGCCAAAAGACTGGAAGGGTAACAACCTGAGTCACAAATACAAGCCATGCAAAGGCTACTTGAAAAGCAACGAAAGACCAATCTTTTTGCCTAAATGCCGAAAGCAAAGCATAAATAGAAGGCACAACATAAAGAGCCATCGCGAAAAGCCCTCCTTGCGCCAACAAGTACATTGTTCCGACTGATAGTCCTTGATCAAATTTAAAAACAGAATAGAAAATACTGTCATTGCCGAAACCGGTACCTAAAGGCAGCCTTTCAACGAATAATTTTGTACAGCCAATCAGATGGTCGCTACGTACGCCATAAGAACCAGTGTCGCTCTTATCTCCCAATATCTGAATACAAGCGACGACAATCGCGCCAACCAGAATTGGAACCAACATACTTCTCAAGGCGTTTATAAAACGGTTATTCACCTTAGCGACCATGAGATAATATGCGAAAACAATCAAGACTGCCAGATACCCCGTAGTCGAAAAGGTCGTGAGAATAGTCGCGCAGAGAATTAAACTCTTCAATCTTGACCCTTTTAAGAGGAGAGCATTCGTCATAAAAGCAAGGCAAAGAATAAAATTAAACATTGGGGCCTCACAAAATACCCCGTCATTACGGATACCAGAGTATGATAAGAAATCAATTTCTTGCGTTTCAAAATACAGGGACCAGTAAGAACTGGCTCGCCTTACAACCTCCCATTGGTAAATTACAGTTCCGGTGGGGTTTACCAAATGCAGCGTAGAACCAAATATAAAAAAGAAAAACGAAATGCACGCAAGAATTAGAACAACATTAACAAATCGCGTCAAAAACCTTGTCATGGCTTGCATCTCATTGCAAAACTCGGCATAAGCACAGCCCATAATCACCGGAAGATATGCAATGAGAGATGCAGCAATATTGTCCGTGAGGACACATGAAACGCAGAATCCAAGACCCGCAATTAAGGTGAAAAGCAACATCGAGAGTTTGCCTGTCGGGTCTTTTACAGCCCAAATTAACGGAAGTACAAAACCAAGCGTGCAAGCAACGAGCTTAATCAGCGGAACATGAGCATACAGCGACCCAGTTCTAGTCCAAACAGTATTAAAAGCAAGTATCAGTACGCAAATTGTTGCATACTCAATTACAGTGACAAGAAATCCACATTCCTTATACCCTACATCTACGCCCTTTTCACTGTCAACAAAGGTCGTCATATCACTTTTCATGAGCAATCACATATTTCTTCGCAAGCCAATAGAGTCGATAGGCTTTATGCTTCAAAGCCCACAAAAGCAGTGAGCTCTTCTTACAACCGAGCGCGGATACGTCGACTTGTGAAAATGCCCCTGCATAAATCGGAGACTCCACAAGATTGACGAATTCACGATAGAGTTCGTCCTCGGTGGCGGGATTCTGCGAATTAAAGAAATAAGTCTCCATTGACTTATTCAGATAAATGAACTTTCTCAGGCACAATGCACGTTTAAACTTGTCATCTTTATCACATTCATTTAGGAACGATTCAATCGCTCCATAAATCGCTTCATATTTCCCGAAGGGAGCACCGCCGAACCTCCTGGTAATAGATCCGGCTACATGACGATAATAATACGTTGGGGTTTGAGCGTAGGCGATGGACTTTGCGGCTTGCAGCACATTCAGCGTAAAGCAACCATCATCGAAAAGACCTTTGAGCGACGGATCAAACGAGATTTCGTTGTCTGCTATTACGCTCCTCTTGATCAAGTAATGCCATGCTGCACCGACGCCCCGTAGCATATGAGTCTCTCCGCATACAATATTTGCAGGTCCCATATTAAATACGGCAAGTTGGACGGTATCAAGCATTTTGCGTTCGTTCGATTTAAATGGCTTATTAGCGACCCTGTAGGAGATTTGCGATGTGTCAGAAAACGCCACATAATCGCTGAGCACGACATCAATTCGACCGTTGTCTGTCTCGTTGTAGAGTTTTTCGAGCGCGTCGGCAGCCAAATAGTCATCAGAATCCAGTAGAAACACGTATTCACCGATAGCCGAAGCAAGGCCATCGTTCCTTGCAGCGCTCACTCCCCCGTTATTCTTATGGATGACCTTGAAGCGACTGTCTTTAGACGCATATTCTTCTGCAATACTCCCACTGTCGTCAGGGCTACCATCATCGATGAGAATTGCCTCGAAATCAACGAATGTCTGTTTGAGCAAGCTGTCCAAGCATTCACGTAGATATGGCGAGACGTTATACATTGGTGCAACGATACTGATCTTAGGGGTGTCGCTCATGTCTATTACAGCCTCCCAAATGTCGATTGAATTATGGCTCCGACGCCTTGTCGTTTTGAGATTTGAGGGCCAACGAACTGACCACCGCTGTTTCCTTCGACAAGAACCCAACCCTTAGTTCCAGACCAAGCCAGGTCCCACCCCACATACTTTTGCGAGGGTAGAACCTTAACAAGTTCAGCCACCATTGACTGGAGCTCATTCCAGGCCGGAATCTGATAACCAACAATCTCAACCCCAGTATCCGGATGCATATAAATGACCTCGCCAAGCTCGGTGCGACCCGGTGTTAAGATTTTCCCGGTCTTTTCATCGACGGCAGCAAGGAAACCGCCCGCACCGCCGTTATCGACCACACTCGAACCCCTGCCAATCTTTACAAAGCAGCAGATAACGGAAATCGAGTCACCATCGTAGAAGGTGGCGTAGCGTATTGTATTGACGCTCTGGGGGTGTAACGCCGCCATCTCATTACCTTGATCAATAAGCTCCTCTAGTACACACGGCGCGGAATCGAGTATCCGCCGAAAGGCGTCACGACGCTCCTCGGCTTTGGACCCGACCGATTCTTTTCTGATACCGTTTCCGCGTGATGAGCCCGAGGGCTTTATCATGTAGGTCTCGTGTTTGTCTGCAAAGGCACAATATGCTTCGAAGTCCCCTTCCCCCGCAATCTCGATGACCTCCCTTTTAAAGAATGATGCAAAATTTCGGTAAGTGGCCATCTTATCCATGTACACCAGTCCGGCGGGGTTGGAATTGTACATTCTCGAACACAGAACCGTGCGCTCCAAATCGCCAACAAATGCATTTTTTTCAGGCTCGCTCTTTTCAGCAAAGTCATAAAGAAAATACTCGTCAGGAGTGATAAGGTGGCTCAGCATATCTGCTTTGATCGCCCGCTTGAGCTGACCAAAGGCGTCCTTGTTGCAGGCTGTCGAGGGGGAAAATAATTTAATAGTGTTCTCTACTTCGTCAGGATTAGAGAGTAGCCTCCGTGCCACAACTATACGTTTTAAAAGCGGTGATGGTAAGTTTAGTATTGCGAGTTTGGTTAGTCTCGTAATTGCAGGCTTTAGTGGCATTCTATGTCCAAATCTTAAGTTCCGTTTAGTAAAGAAGATGTCTAAAAGGCGAAGGCATCAAAATCTGCTTCATTGAGCTCTGTGCCCAATCCCAAACGGTCGCATTCTCGAATAAGAAAAGCACTCGCATAAACATCCACAAGCGCCATGCCGATAGAGTTAAAGTAATTGAACTCAGAATCAGATTCGCGACCTTTTTTGCGACCCGCAATAAGGTCAACGAGTTCGGCGTAAACCATGTCGTCGGTGAGTATGCCGTCGCGATACATATGGGCGAGAGTTGGTGATCCCCGGTGCTTGAGGGCGCCCCAGGAATCGCAAACAATTTTGTCAGCCTTTAGAGCCACGGCATACTCGTCCTCGATACCGCCAACATGGCAGTAAAATGCTCCCGAATCGCACCAATCGGCCTTAAGAAGAGGCGTCTGGCCACTGATGGCGGTGACAATGATATCTGCGCCCTTGGCTGCGAGGGAATAGTCGCCTCCGCAGGTAATCACGTCCAAGTGAGGGAACTTTCGTTTAGCAGTCAAAGCAAACCTCTCCTCACTCGAGCGCTTGCGAGACGAGACGGCCACACAATTAATCGACGGATACAGTTCTGTCATCACGAAGAGATGGGCGAGTGCTTCGACGCCAGACCCCAAAAGACCGACGCGCTTCGGCTCCGACTTAGCCAGATACTTCGCAGCTATACCGCCCACAAGCGCAGTCCTCAAAGCAGTTAAATAGCCGGCATCTAGAAGTGCGACCGGCGAACCGTCATCGCTGCTGAGTAGTAATACCATCCCCGAAACATTTGGTTTTCCCGTTTCTGCATTGGTTGGGAAGACAGACACAAGTTTGACACCAGAATAGCCAATCCCCGGGGCCGTACATGGCATGCAGTTCACCCGCGACTGTGTCGCGGGATCAATAATCTGTGAGCTTTTCTCAGGGAGAATAATCTCTCCCCTATCGTGGGCGAGAAATCCTTCTTCTAGAAAATCGACCATCGAACCGAGAGCAGTAGTCTCAGCAGCTTGGGCAATTTCGAAGTTGCGGTAATATTTCAACGTAACATCCTCTTTCTGCTAATGCAGTTTGTCGCACACAAAAGAGGGCGCATTCTGCATGAAATATTGATCGGATGGGTCAAAAAGCGCGAATAGGAGATTCGCTCCGTCTTCGCCAATTACCTTCACGTGCTCCAAAACCTCGCGTGCAAAGTCAATTACGTCAGCAAGGTCATTGCCGCACAAGTGCAGATACGCAAAGACCTGCTGTGCCGACCCCCAAGACTCGATGACATCTCCTGGCCAATGAACTTGAGCCATTGCATAGAAGCGTTTCTGTTGTCGAAGCCAGCTAAGTCCCTCAACTCTCACGATTTTTCCAGGCTTTAAATGAAGGGGCCAAATTGCATAGAATCCTTCGAAGATGCATTGAGGTTCTTCGGACAGCGAATCATCGGACTCACCTAAAGCGTGATTTATGAGCATTTCGAGTTGATCGACACCATAGAGCTTTTTGACTAAGTGGTAAGTTAACGAACCGCCGAATCGATAGCCAATTTCATTAAAGACAAACCTGTCACCGTAGTTGAAGAATTCGAGCCATATAGGTCCTTCGAGGAAGCCGAGATCCTCAAGCAGTGAGATAACTTTCTCGTTCACATCCAAAAGAAATTTGTCAATGCAGGCAGCAGGCGCTAATTGAAATGCCATTACAGGGGCTCCGCCCTCACCCATGCAACAGGAAAACTTGTCGGTAAGTCCGCAGAAATACACCTTTCCTCCATGAGCGGTGTATTGCGCAATTAATGCATCGGCATCGATAAACTCCTCGATAAGCGGCTCACCGCAAAAGGAAAATTCGACGGCATGCTCTACTGCGGAGGAAAGTTCAGCAGAACGCTGAACTTTGCTAAAACCTCTACTACCACTCCCGTCCCTCGGCTTAACTGCGAGAGGGTAAGCATCACACGAGAGTTTTAAAGCCTCGCTATAACTATATTCTTTAGCGACGTCAATGCCATGTGTGCGGCAATACGACTTAAAAGCGCTTTTATCATCGCATAGCGACTGTAGCCCTGGCGTTGTGTAGCATGGAAGCCCTAATGCTTCCGCAAGCTCGGCCATCTTCTCGATATTGAAATCGTGTACGCCAGCGAGGACGCCGTCAACGTCATTTTCGCGACACATGGTCTTCAATGAAGCGATATCAGCTGTGCTAACGTTCCATGACTCATCGGCGATTCTCTTAGCGGGCGACTCCTCATCCGCGAGATAATCGGCGACAATTACATAATGGCCAGAATTCCTTGCGGCCTCCACAAGCTCGCAGGAGCCGATCGGCTTTCCACCGAGAATTAATAGCTTTTTCTGTTTTTTCATAGCATCTCCTAGTCGGAAAGTCCCTTAACCCATTCGATGTATTCGGTAGGAATATCTGCATCGTTTATCGCCTTGCCGTTGAGGTCGTAGCCCATAAAACTGCCTCGTTTGGCGATGGCACGTGCGGCAGCACTCTTGCGATCGAAGGCAAAGCGAACTAGGTTAATAACCATGACCAAATCATTTTTTAATGAGAGATGCTCGACATACCAAATGTCATTTTCGAGCTGTTCGTCCCACGTCCACACGGAGCTGCCCAAATGACGAGGTGGGCATTCAAGCCCAGGCCGAACGTCAAGTCGGTGCATATGCCGTTTACTGAATCGTTGCAAATAGACTTCTGGCAACGGTCGGGGCCCGATGATGCTCATATCCCCTTTAAAAATGCTCCAAAAATTCAATAATTCATCTAACGAGGTTTTACGGACAAATTTACCCCATGCTGTTACCCGTTGTTCGGGCGGAAGAAGGTCGCCTTTCTCATTACGCTCTTCAGTCATGTTCCTGAATTTAACAATTGTGAAAGGTTTAGCGTCCTTTCCAACACGAACCTGCCTAAAGAACAGGGGCCTACCGAGATCCGCTAGAGTAATAATGGCGATGACAACGTTAATTGGAAGCGTGACAACAAGTGCGATGGCTGATAAAACTATATCCAGGCAACGTTTTCCGTAGCGAGCATATATTCCTGTCGAGGGACATACGTCATTTTGAATTAAGTCGACTGTCCTAAGACGGTCCCTCGCAAGTTTCCTGCCAATGAGCTCAATTTGATGAGTACTCAAATCTGGTTGATAGGTGCTCATGCTTTAGCAGACCTTCGCTCTCATGAAGTTATTAGGGGATGCGCGGAATGCATCAAAATCCTTCTGCGTGTCAAACCTTAAGAATACCGATCCAAACGCGTGGTTGGCAGCACTGAAGGCAGTCACCTTCTCCCCGCGCTCAATCCACAGCTGCTCTTCGGCAACATGTGCATCTTTAAACCCTGGCGCGTACTCTACGCCAACGAAGGTGCCGTCGTGGTTGGTGTGTAACATTTGCTGATACCAGTAACCATCGTAGGACGGCATGGATAGCTCACCAACTGGTTCGCCAAGTGCCGCTTTCACTGCGGCCATGACGAGATCAGTGGTGCCGGAAGTGGCGTGCTTCAACATTTCGCACAGGCGGTTACCACCGCCGCGCGGAGAGCTCTCCATGATGTAGGCGCGTCCGTCAGTTGCCACGCGGGTCTCGATGTTGAATACTCCATCCCGCAGTTCAAGCAGATCAGCCATACGCTGCAGCTCGCTCACTAGCTCCTTTTGAGCCCATTCAGGAAGGGAGGTTGGCATTGCATAGGCCGCCGGCGTGTAAGGGTTGGGCGCTATAGGATCGAAAAGCTGTGAAGTAAAACTAACACAGGTGAACTTTCCGCCCAATACGAAACCATCAGCGTCGGAGGAGTCTCCATCTTTTTCTAGAAACTGTTCAACGATGCAGCGCCCACTGCGAGAGAATTCCAAAGCGTACTTGACCGCGTTACTTAACTCCTCAGGCCTATCCACCCGTGAACAGCCCTTTGAGCCAGCTGCATCAACAGGTTTGGCAATAACGGGATAAGTTATCGATTCTGCTTCGGCTAAAGCCTCGTTGGCGCTGTGGTATATATGTAACTCCGGGCAATTGAATCCATTGTCACGCAGAAAAGTGCGATAACGCTCCTTGTCCTGTAGGATAGAAACAGCTTCATAGCTGCCTTGAAATGGCAGCCCAAGCTTCTCGGCAGCGTAGGAAGCGGCGATTACGCCAGGGTCAGCAGCGAATGACATGATGCCATCCGCCTTGCACTCGATAGCGGCAGCTAAAACAGCCTCATTGTTGATAATGCTTGCGTTTATGTATTGGTCAGAAAATGAGTGGGCGTAATTGTGCGGAAGATAGTCGCAGGTAACCACCTTAGCATCCAACTTATGGGCCGCATCGATAATGGGCAGCGCATAGCGCGCTCCGCCCAATAACAGCAGCGTCTTACTCATCAAATGTCCTTTCTAATATTGAGGATTACATCACAGATGCGGTCAACGTCTTCAACAGCCAAATCGGCATACATAGGAAGTGTCAGCACTTGGGATGCAGCCTTTTTCGCCACGGGAGTACGATCGGATGAGTAAACGCTGCGATAACAAGCGAAATCACTCACCAGCGGGTAGAAGTACTTGCGCGCACCCACGTTCACACCATCGAGCGCGTCGAACACTTCGTCGCGCGTGGAGCCGAATACATGCGGATCAAACAGCACCGGCAGGTAAGCGTAGTTATGCTTGACGCAATCGCTCGGAGGGAATACTGTCAAACCCGGCACGGTCTCTAAGCGTTCCCAATAGCGTTCAGCAACGATTTTGCGTTTCTCAATCTCATCGTCCAGATGACGCAAATTGCACACGCCCATGGCAGCACAGAATTCATTCATCTTGGCGTTGCCACCAACGTACTCCACGTCTTCTGGGCCCGTGATACCGAAATTCTTCCACTGGTTTAGTAGTGGGTAGAGCTTTTCATCTTTGAAGCACACCGCCCCGCCCTCGATGGTATTGAAAACCTTGGTAGCATGGAAACTGAACATGGCAGCATCACCAAAGGCGGCAACGCTGCGCCTCTCGCCGTCCGAGCACTCACGCTCCACGCCGAAGGCATGCGCCGCGTCGTATATCACCTTCAGTCCGTACCTGTCAGCGATTTCTTTAATCGAATCAACATCACAAAGGTTGCCGTATACGTGCACTGGCACTATGGCGCAAGTACGTGGTGTTATCATACGTTCAATCGATTCGGGGTCCAGCGTCAAGCTGCCTGGCGCCACATCCGCAAACACTGGGGTAAGCCCCTTGCGCACAATGGCATGCGTGGTCGAGGCAAAGGTAAACGGGGTGGTTATCACCTCGCCGCCAGCCGGGAGCGCCATTGCCTCTAAAATACACTCCAAGGCATTATGCCCATTGGTAAATAAGGCCAAATTATCAATGCCGAGCCGCTCCTTCAAAGCGACCTCGAGTTTTTTGTGCTCCATTCCCATATTGGTGAGCCAGTGGCTTTCCCAAAGCGGGGCTATTTCCTCACAGTATTCTTTAAAAGCAGGCATAGAAGACCTGGTTACCAGGATGCGATCGGAAGCCATTAGCGATTCTCCTTCTCCATTATCTCTTTGTGTATATCTTCGATTGAGCGCAGCGCACCGTTTCGAACACAGTCAACGCGATTCCAGCCGAGTCGCTCGCAGCACCATTCCGCCGCCTCACGGCTATGCCTCAAATAGGAGTCGTCTTGCTCGTGTATGTCCTTTTTGGATTCATCGCCCGCATAGCGAGATGAAAGCAGTTTCTCGCACATATCCACGGGCATGCTTAGATAGAAAACCATGTCAGGTTTGGGGAGGCCAAGCTTGCCGAACTCGAAGTCGTAGAGCCAGTTCACAAACCCATTCCACTCTTCATGCGGTAGCTTGCCGCACTGATGAATAGCATTGCTGGTCACATATCGATCTGCCACTAGAAAATCAGAGTTCTCGTAAATGGTTTTCCACTCGGTTAGGTAACTAACATAGCGGTCAACAGCAAATAACGTACTTGCTGCGTAGGCTCCAACTTCGTCTGCATGCGCAGCAAGCTCTCCTTGCAGGTAAGCCTCGCAGAGAACGGCGCTCTTCTTTCCGTAGCGCGGGAAGTCGACAGACGCAACCTTATAACCGGCATTTGCGAGCTCCGCTTTTAGCAATGCCGATTGGGTCTGCTTTCCAGATCCATCTAACCCCTCTATTGCTATCAACTTTCCCATGTTACTACCCCACTATTACTACAATCTGCTCATTACTACTGACCCTGAGCCCTGTATCTGGCCTCGGTGGCCTCCTTGGCGGGGCGCCACCAGGACTCGTTGCCCACGTACCAGTCGATCGTCTGCCTGAGCCCCTCGGCGAAGTCGGTATGGGCCGGTCCGCAGCTTGGTGGAGTCGATGGCGTAGCGGCGGTCGTGGCCGGGGCGGTCGGCGACCCAGTCGAAGTCCTCGGGGTCGCGGCCCATGGCCTCCAGGATCATGCGCAGGACGGTGATGTTGTTCTTCTCCCCATTGGCGCCGATGAGGTAGGTCTCCCCCATGCGGCCCTTGGTGAGGATGTCCCACACCGCGGAGCTGTGGTCCTCGGTGTGGATCCAGTCGCGGACGTTCTCGCCCTTCCCGTAGAGCTTGGGGCGGACGCCGTCGACGATGTTCGTGATCTGCCTGGGGATGAACTTCTCCACGTGCTGGTAGGGGCCGTAGTTGTTGGAGCAGTTGGAGATCGTGGTGTGCAGGCCGTAGGTGCGGGTCCATGCGCGCACGAGCATGTCGGAACTCGCCTTGGTGGAGCTATAGGGGCTCGAGGGCTTATACGGCGTCTCCTCGGTGAACTTGGCGGGGTCGTCGAGCGCCAGGTCGCCGTAGACCTCGTCGGTGGAGACGTGGTGGTAGCGGACGCCATATTTGCGGACGGCCTCCAGCAGGCGGAAGGTGCCCTCCACGTTGGTGCGCAAGAACGGCTCCGGGTCGGCGATGGAGTTGTCGTTGTGGCTCTCTGCGGCGTAGTGCACGATCGCGTCGTGGCCCGGGACGATGCGGTCCAGCAGCGCAACAGCCCG
>OCAM01001341.1_pt1 | contig 12945 bp, 13 predicted proteins | sample 1538281 | NCBI WGS metagenome assembly OCAM01 (sample SAMEA2580273, study PRJEB22360) | human gut metagenome | biome: human gut; feature: human-associated habitat; material: faeces | place: Denmark | collected 2008/2010 | reverse complement strand
ACAGCTGGTGCATTTGCTCGTGTCTTGGGTGTCGATATTCTTCGTTCAAATAAAATTGAAGCCGGTAAAGGCGGATTAGTAAAAACAACTTTTGACCCTGAAACCGAAGAAGTTGCTAATGCTTTCCGCATCGTTATGAAACGTGGTGTGCAAGTTGAAACTGACCGTGACATCACAACTAAGACAACAGTAATTACAGCTGACGAACATTACGGTGTATATCTCTATGACCCTACTAAATTGGTTCTGATTACCAAAGCGCCCTAATGCTCCCCAGAACTTAACTGGGGTTAAGAACACGGACGGCTCTATCACTGTTAATTTTGATGAAGTGCCTGGCGCAAAAGCCTATGTGCCACACTATGGCGAGGCAAATGTAAGTGATAAAGGTCAATTGACGTTTATGGGTTATACAGAAACGACATCATGGACATTAGCTGCTGCGGATGTTCCAACACACGTTGTGGGCGATAAATTCCATATTTGCGTCCAAACATTCAACGTGAAAGGTACAGGAACAACTGACATTGATAAAGCAAGAGATTTGCATGACAATCACTTAGGCTCTGCTTGGAGTGATGAAGTCATTGTCACAATCAACTAAGGAGCAAAAAAATGGGAATGTTATTGCGCCGGCATCGTCTAAAAAAAGAAGATGCCACTGCAACTGATGAAGTTGTGGAAGAAGTCGAAAATCTTGAAGAACAAATTCAAGAAGACGGTAACGATGAAACAGAAACAACTGATGAAGTTGTGGAAGAATCATCAGAAATTACCAAACCTAACTCAAGATCAAAAAAAGATGAAATTAAAGCTTACTTGACAAGTAAAGAAATCGAATTTAACGAAAGTGCCACTAATGAGGAACTCTTGGCATTGGTTGAATAATGGCAACTATTGATGACCTCAAAGTAATGCTTGATTTTAATGATGTAGATGAAGCACGAGATAAACGGTTGAATATAATTATCAAAAACGCTGAGTCTGCACTATTAGTCCGATTGCCTGGTCAAAAATCAATTCCGGATGCGCTAAGTTATATCGTCGTTGAACTTTCCATCGTTCGATTTAATCGAATTGGGAATGAAGGGATGAAAACTTTCCAACAGGAAGGTGAAAGCATTGCTTACGATTTAACAGATGATTTAGCACCTTATACGGATGCAATAAATGGCTGGTTGAATAGTCAAGAAGACCCTCCGGGGAAATCTGGGATGGTTCAATTTTTATGAGGTACGGAGAAACAATTGTATTTGTGGGTGAAAAAGAAGTCGGGAAGTATGATCCAGTAGCTGGTGATTACACAAAGCCGACAGAAACCCGCACCACCAAACAAGCTAATATTTCTGCAATGACTGCTCAGAGGCAGCAAGTGACTTATGGTGACGTGAAAAACACACGATTCACTATTAGGCTCCAGCGAGAATACAAGGCCCCCTTTTCTCATATTGAGTACAAAGGAGATAAATACACGGTAGATACTGACAGAACTCCTCGGAATTCAACAGTACTTACGGTAATTAGAAATGGCTAGTGTATCAATTAAAGGTGCTGACCAATTGAAAAAAGCTTTGCAGCAAAAACTAAAGCTTGATGCAGCCAAAAAGATTGTAAAAACCAATAGTGATCAACTTCATAATGAATTAGTTCGGAACACGAGAAAAGGTGTCGTTTTTCAAAAAGGATATTCGATGGAACAAATCAATCAAGATATTGCTTCTCGAATGCCAGAATACAAAGATGGCGGCTTATCTTCTGAACAAGGAACTGTGAAAGACTACGCTCCTTATTTGATTGATGGAACTCGCTTCATGGAAGCAGAAGATTTCATGAAAGAACCATTTGAACGTCAAAAGGAGAAATTTAAATCAGATATGGAGAAGTTGGCTAAATGAAAACAAAATGGCAAGACTTGCACGATAGATTATTTATGATTGCTCAGGCACAGGTTGGAAATGATAATGTTTATGATTATCGTCAACTTAAAGATGTAGCCTATCCATTTGTCGATTTTAATGACTCTGATTGGTTTGCAATTGGCACAAAAATTGGTGGCGCAATTAAAAAATTCAACTTTACTTTGAATGTCTGGTCTGAGATAGAAGATTTAAAAAACTTGTCAAAGTATGCTGAAAATATCATGAGCCAAACGAGTAAAATCAAAGGCTTCACATTAATTGTCAATGAGTCTAGTATAAAATACTCCATTGATAGAACTGTCACACCTTATGTAAGGCGTGCAATTATTACATTAACTTTTAGATAAAAGGAGAAATAAAAATGGCTGATACAGTTACACCAGAGGCAGTGCAAGGAAAAAATATTGTATTTATGGTTCGTAGATATGCTGACCGTAAAACCAAAGCAGCAAGTTCTGTAATTTTCCAAACAGACTACGGTCGCTCATTAAGCGCAGATAGTGATGCTACAGCAACAAAAGATGGGAATGTTAATACTTCCAAACCAGCATCAACAGAAGTTACAGCATCACTTATTTTATCAACTCTTGATGATTTGATTGATACATTAGAAGATGCTTGCCAAAATGGTGATTTGCTGGAAATCTGGGAAATTAACCTTCAAAAACCTACAACGGAAGTAGGTGCAAGCCCTATGAAATATAAAGGTAAGTACATGCAAGGAACTCTTACTTCGTTTGAACTTTCTGCAAAAGCTGATGACCTTGCAACATATGATAGTACTTTCTCTATCAATGGTAAGCCTCAAAAGGGTGAGGTTACAGTAAGCAAAGAAAATCAAGATGAAATTGATTATGTCTTTGCAGATACAACCGCTACACCCTAATGCTCCCCAGAACTTAACTGGGGTTAAGAAATCTAACGGTGATATAGAGATTTCATACGATGCACCACTTGGTGCCGTGGCATACCTTACTCACTATGGGGATGCAAATACAACTGACCCACACGATGCAAAATATATGGGTTATTCAGAAACTACTAAATTTACGCTAGCAGCGGCTGATATTCCTGTTGGTGCAACCACTGGGGACAAAATACCGTTTTATGTTCAAGCATATGGTGTAGTCGCGCCTAGTGGAATAACAAATATTGAAAAAGCAGCAGCTTTACATGATGCGAATATTGAAGGTTCGGCTTGGAGCAAACCAGTAGTAGAAGTAACAATTTAACATAAGATTTGGAGAAAAAATGGAATTAGTAATCAACGACAAAACATATAGCTTAAACTTTGGAATGCGCTTCTTACGTGACATTAACAAAAAAATTGAAACTCCGATTGAGTTTGGTTCTGCTGTAAAACAACAAATTGGGCTTAAATATTATGTTTCACTACTTTTGGATGATGATGTTGCGGCTCTTTCAACTGTATTGATTACAGCAAATGCTGGTCAAAAACCAAACCTCACTCAAGCAATCATTGACAGTTATTTTGATAATGAAGAAACTAACCTGGATGAATTATTTGATAGTGTGATGGAGGGTTTAGAGACAGCGAATGCTACCAAGAAAATCGTTCTTCAACTCAAGAAAGCAGTGGAAGTGGCGGAAGCGAACCAGGAACAGTAGATGATGAATTCTATGAGGCGGTAGCAGTCAACTGCTTCCGCTTTTTTGGAATCACAGATTGGGAAAAAATAGATTGTTTAACTTTAAAGCAGTATCGAATCATGATGGAAGCTTTGCGATTGAGAAATGTAGATGAGGATTTCGCAGCACACCGCCAAGCTTGGTTAAATCGTGAAGTTCAAGCTGAAAAACAAATTGGTAAGCAATCAAAACCAGTTTTTGGAACATTTGATCAGTTTTTTGATTACGAAAAACGTTTAAATAATAATTCTCAAAAACTTGAGACGACTAGACAGGCAGAAACGTTTGAAAGTCGAATCAGCAAAATTTATCAGAAAAGGAAAGGAGGAAAATAATGTCAGATAGTTATTCAGTATCAGCTACCCTTAGTGCTAAAGACCAAGGTTTTACAAGTACATTGAAAGCAGGCATTGGTACTCTTGATTCATTGACAGCTAAAGCGGCAAAGTCAGGCAGTGTATTTAAATCTGTATTGGGAGCAAATGTCATTGGCTCAGGAATTACAAAAGGTTTGTCACTTGTCAGTACCGGAGTTAGAAGTCTTGTATCTGATTTAGATGAATCCAGCAAAGCATGGCAAGTATTCCAAGGAAACATGGAACAACTCAAGATGCCTACCAAAGATATTCAAGCTGCTAAAAAGGACATGCAACAATTTGCCGTGCAGACAATTTACTCTGCGTCTGATATGGCTTCTACATATTCACAACTTGCAGCTGTAGGTATAAAGAATACTGGTCAGCTTGTAAAAGGATTTGGTGGATTAGCGGCTGCTTCTGCAGAACCAACTCAAGCCATGAAAACTTTGAGCCAACAAGCAACGCAAATGGCTGCTAAACCAATGGTGCAATGGCAGGACTTCAAACTCATGTTGGAACAAACACCAGCAGGGGTTGCAGCAGTTGCAAAAACCATGGGTATGAGTACAAAGGACATGGTTAAAAATGTCCAAGATGGAAAAATTGCCACACAAGATTTCTTTGATGCAGTATCTAAAACTGGTACAAATGCTAATTTCACTAAGATGGCCACACAGTTCAAAACTGTTGGCCAAGCAATCGATGGATTGAAGGAAGGACTTTCAAATAAGTTACAACCGATATTTGACAAGGTCAGTCAAAAGGGAATTGCATTTGTTACTAATCTTTCTGATGCGATAAATAAAATTGATTTTGAAAAAATCGCAAATAAAGCAATGGCATTTGTTGGAAAAATCGGAAAAGGATTTTCTCAAATTTGGTCTGGTTTTAAAGATTCTGGAGCTATAGCTTCATTATCCACGGCATTTTCAGCGATTGGGGCAGCTATCAATAACATTAAGGCAGCATTATCTGGTGGAACTGGGGAGGGACTTAAAAATTTAGGAACTTCACTTGGTGGAATAACCTCAAAGGCTGCTGGAATAATTGAAGCAGTTGCCAATGCAATTGCTAAAATGTCACCCGGTCAAATCAATCAAGTAGCCGGAGCGCTTAAAGCAGCTGCAACAGCTATGCTTGCGTTTAAAGCTGGATCAATTGCTTTCCAAAAAGGATTGGCTGTATATAATGGGGCGGCTAAAGCCGTTACGGCTATAAAATCTTTAACTGCTGCATTAAAAGGATTATCAGCAGTTAAAGGAGGAAAAGGTGCGAGTGCAGTAGCTGATATTCCAACTGCCCCGGCAACCTCGAAACTGTCAGGGTGGGCCGGAATTGCCAAAAGCATGGGAGTGATTATTGCTATTGGTGCATCAATGAAATTAGTTGCGTCAGCTTTCAAAGATATGTCCACTGTTAGAGTTTCCTGGGGGCAACTTGGTAAGAATTTAGCACAAATGGGTGTGTTCTTACTTGCAGCCGGAGTTTCAATGGGTGTAATTGGAGGAGCAATTCAACTATTCCCACCTATTGCTGCAGCTTTGGCAATTGGTGCTGGTGTATTTGTTGGACTAGCGGGAACAATGGCATTAGTTGGTAAAGGATTAGCTTCATTTGCCAAAAGCTCGGCCACTGCAATTAAAGCAGTAAATGGTATTAAGTTTGATAAAAACTTTGCTACAAAACTGGTTGAGATTCTAGGTGCTATGTCAGGCTTATCAGCTGTAGGTGGATTTACAGGACTTTTAAGTGGTATTGCAGCACCATTTGCAGTTTTAGGAAGTATCAGTTTTTCAGCAATTGCTTCAACAATAACTAAGGTTGCTAAATTTGCAACAGATTTAAGTTCCATGGATATTCCGTCAGGAGCCAGCATCAAACCAAAATTGAAGCAAATTCAAGACATTGCTACTTCGTTAACCTCATTCAAAATGGGTAAAGTAGGCAATATAGGTGCGGTATTTAGCACAGCTTTTGCAAGTTTATATACTGGCAATATCATTGGAACTTTCAAGAAGGTATCAGATTTTGTTCAGCAGTTGGACAGTATGCCAAGTATTAACGCTGCTGTTTTGCAGTCCAAGTTCAAGATGTTATCTGACGTTAAGGATGCACTTAATAAGTCTGCTGGAGGTTCATCTACTGGTGGAAATAATTTTGATGCAGCCGTAAGTTCTTGGTTTGGTAAGTTGGACACTGGCAATGTTATTGGTACATTCAAAAAAGTTTCTGATTTTGTTCAACAGGTTAATAACATGCCAAGTATTGATGCATCAGATTTGCAAAGTAAGTTTAAAATGCTGTCAGATGTAAAAAATGCCCTTAACAATGCTGCTCAAGGATCATCAACGGGTGGAAATAATATTGATGCTTCGTTCAATTCATTCTTTGGCAAGCTTGATACAAGCAATATCATTTCATCTTTTCAAAAAATCACAGATTTTGTAAAAAAACTTTCAGCAATGGATGCAATTGATTCCTCTGGCCTTGATTCAAAATTTACACAAATAAAAAATGTGCTCAATAAGATTCGAGATTTTGCATCAGAGAAATTTGACAATTCTTTTCTTGATAGCTTAAAGTCTTTCTTTGGAAAACTTGATACTTCTAATTTAGTTAGTTCATTTACTAAAGTAGCTGACCTTACTAAAAAAATTGCGACACTTCCTAATTTGAATGATAAAGCACTGGATGCAAAATTTAAGTCAATAAAAAGTGTATTTGATAAACTCAAAAACTTCAAGATTGAGGCACCTTCTGATAATTTATCAACAAGTATGCAAGCAGTTGAAAAAATTGTTAATCCATTAACGCAAATTTCTAAAAAGTTTCAGAGTTTGAATGGAGTAGTGGTTAATTCTACTAACATCATAGCTACTATGAGTGCAATTAAATCAGTCATTGATTTCTTGCCTAAGTTAAATTTCACCACTCCAAAGGGCTTTGATGCATCAATAGCTAATATAGTAAAGCCTATTTCAAGTTTAACTTCGGTTGCCAAAAAGCTTCAAGAGTTCAGTGGGCTAGTTGTTAATTCTGTGAATGTAATTAGCACGATGAATGCGATTAAGTCAATTATTGATGGACTTTCTACTACATTTATAAAACCAATTCCCCAAGGAATCGAAACTACTTTAAAAAGTATTGATGGGCCGATTTCAAGTATTACTTCGAGCGCAAAAAAATTACAAGAATTAAGTGGAATTGTCGTCAATTCAGTTAATGTAATTGCAACGATAAACGCAATCAACTCTATTGTTAGCAGTCTTTCTACTACGTTTGTTGCACCATTATCAGGAAGTATTGGTGCGAACTTGAAAAATATGTTAGAACCAATTTCTAATTTGATGACACTTGCCAAGAAATTACAAGAAATGAATGGGATTGTTGTAAATTCAGTCAACGTAATTGCGACAATTAATGCTATCAAGTCAATTGTTAACAGTTTTTCTAGTACTTTTGCAGCCCCACTTCCTGGAAACATTGGTGCCAATGTTAAAGCAATTATAGAGCCTATTTCAAGTTTGATGGCAGTTGCCAATAAACTGCAAGAATTGAGCGGTGTAGTTGTAAATTCAACTGCCGTCATTGCAACAATGAATGCAATCATGTCTATCGTGAGCGATGGCGCTTGGATAACCATTCAATCAGTAATAGCTAATTGGGGTGGTATGCAAACAGCCTTACAAAATGGCACTAATGCGGTTAATTCTTTGAAAACTTTGGTTAATGCAATGAATAGCATTCCTGCTGTATCAACAGAAATTCAAGTAAATGTGGCAAATATTCAAGCTGGACTTGATAAACTTTCGGGCCTTAATTTCAGCGCAGATATTGCTGGAAAAGCGGCACAATTTGCGGCTGCAGTGAATGGATTAATTGGGTCATTGAAAGGCATGGGCGGAAACTTTGCGCCAGTCGGTAATGAGTGGGCTTCAAAAATTGCACAAGGGTTCACAGCAGGGATTTCTGCTTCAACTGGAACAGCAACTGCAGCTGTTCAGAGCATGATTTCAGCAGTGAGAAATTCTGCCGCCGCGAGTGCTGGACAATTTCAATCTGTAGGAGCAATGATTGGTGCTGGACTCGCAGCAGGAATGTATAGCGCTCTTGGTCAAGTGCGAGCCGCTGCAGATGCGTTAGTTTCAGAAGCAAATAGAGCAGCACAAGCCAAAGCCAAAATTCATTCACCTTCTCGTTTATTCCGAGATGAAGTAGGTTGGTATATTGGAGCGGGTGTTGCTGTAGGTATTACCAAAAGTACAGCAAATGTTGTTGGAGCTACAAAACAGCTTACAAATAAAACATTAAATGCAGCTACTTCAATGCTTCCTAAACTTCAAACGGTTAGCACAAAAATGATGGATGCAGTCACTCCTGATTTGTCATCATTATCAAATTTTGCACAAGATTCCAGAGCAAATTTTGAAAGCAAATTGAATGCAAACTATAGCTACAATCAACCAATTTATGTTACTGCAGAAGTAACTTCTAACATGGATGGTAAAAAGGTTGGTTATGGTTCTGCTCAATACGTGAAAGAAAAAAATGATGCCACTGAAACAAGACAAAAAAGAATAGGAGGAAACATTTGATGCCTTATGAATTTATAGACACGATAGATTCATCAGATAATCCGGCTTTTCTATCAAGTGAGGCTTTCTCACTTGATGGGGTTTATCCTGAAAATGAATTGAAAAAATTTGGAGTAAATTATTTAACACTGCAAGTTTCTGGCCGTGAAGCTTTGAACTACGATTTGAATAAGGCTGACAGCATTTCGGGAATAGATGGTGAAACACTCATTGATAAACGTCTTCCAGGGCGTGAATTGACCGTTAAATTTAAGATAGAAGCAAGTGATGCATCGTTATTTGCGGTGGCTTATCGGCAACTAAAAGGTTTATTACAAGGTAGTGAACGAACAATCAAATTTGATGATGAACCAAATCTTGTGTATATTGGAACATTATCAGAAATTGGAGCGCCAGACCCAGGACAAATTCGGGGAATAAATACTTTCACTTTTTATTGTGAAGATGTTCATCCAAGTTCTAGTTTTAAGAAAATCATAAATGCCAATACTACGGATGAAAATATTGGCTCGATAACAGTCTTACCTGATAAATCAGTAGATATTATGATTAATAATCAGGGAACATTACCCGCTTATCCAACTTTTAAATTCACTCATACATCAGACAATGCTTATATTGGGATAGCTAGTGAAAATGGAGTGGAAGCTTTGGGAAGCCAAGAACAATATCTTACAAATTCTGTTACAACAGAAACAAAAAAAGTTGAATCACAATGGCTTTTGAATCCAGCTAAAATAAGTGACAAATCCAACTTTGATGGGAAATTTCAAACAGCAAATGATAGAGCAAATCCTCAAAATGGCCAACTCTTAACCGCTGGTAATCTAGTTTGGAAACAGGACGGACTTAGATTTCAAGACGGTGGACCGGATCCAGATAAAGATACGGTATATTCTGCAATGGGAGCTATGCAACGTTGGGAAATACCTGCTGATTCAGTAGGGGGTGTGGGAAGTGCAAACTTTACTTCAACCTTTAATATTTTCGCACAAGCAACAAAACAAGGTCAAACTGGTATCTTACAATTGTTGTTTGTTGACGGAAATAATAAATTGATGGCTGGAATGGGTATCTATAAAGATGATACGAAAGGGAATACTTTCCAAACTCAACTTTATATCGGTGGAAATCACAACCGGACTTGGAAAGTATTTGGTCCAAAAGGGCAAGAATTAAATAACGGAGGGCACGGAGACGGGAAAGTACCAAATCCAAACCTTTATTTCAATTCAACAACGGGATACTTTACAATCCAAAAGAAAGGACCAGTCTTTAACTTCACTTTTGGGAACAAGGGCGGAAATTATCCGATTACTATCCCAGAGCTGTCTGAAACAAAGTGCATGAGGGTATATATCTATGAAGGCCAGCTTAAAGGAAGAGATGCAGGCGGTCAATTTATTACCAATTTATCCTTGCGTAGCTTCAACTTCCAGAAAAATGATGTCACAAAGACAATAGATAGTACAACTGATGCTACAAAATATATTCCAGCTGATAATCATCACTTTGGGAAATATGAGGTTGTTGTTTCAGATATGGCAAGTGGGAATGTTTACCGCAAAGAGGGCGCAACTATTGCAAATGATGAGATGATAACTGGTTCAGAGCCATTTTCTGTTCCAGTTGGAAAGTCAATTGTTAATTGCACCTTTGGAGACGGAGCGACACCGCCAGATATTGAAGTCACTTTTAAGGAGAGATACTTATAAATGCAACTAAATATACATGATTCAACGTTAAAAAGGGTTGGTTTTATTAATAATAATTTACCGGATGCTCTTCATTATTTTGATGATAACTGGCACCGTTATCTGGCAGAAGGAACTTCAACTTTTGATTTCTCCGTGAATAAAATAAATAGTTCTTATGCTTTATTAACACTGCAAAGCTATATTAGCTTCACTTATGATGGGGAAGATTATTTGTTTAATATTATAAATATTGAGCAAGATCATTATTCTATGCATTTACAATGTGAGAATTTAAATCTTGAATTAATAAGTGAAGAAGTAGGGGCATACGGAAATACTAAAAGACACAGTATTGTCTGGTATTTAAAAAATGTAGCTAAAATCACTGATGATTTTGTAGAGATTGGAAACAATCCTTTTCCGCTTAATGATGAAGATTCTTCAAATCCAATTCTTTCTTTCGATAGCACAGATACTAAACTTGCTCGAATTATTTCAATTTGCAATAGCTTTAATGCAGAATTTCAGTTTAGAACCCAACTAAAAAATGACGGGACTCTTCAAAATATCACTATTGATCTTTATAAAGAAGAAGGTGTTGGACAAAAGAGAAAAGATGTCACTTTATATTATGGGAAAAATATTGCGGGAATTACTTCAAAAGCAGATCGTACTTCCACTTTTTTCAACGCTACAACAGTGACGGATTCAAAAAATAAATTTAACTGGCTTTCAGTGGAGGGTAAGAATTATAATTCTGACGGTCAATTGGAATTCTATAAGAATGCTGGAGATAACACAGCTTATGCCCCACTATCAAGAGATATGTTCCCTTCTCAACTTAAATCCTCAAGTTCAGACAGATATACTCGCAAAAATTTAAGTATAGAAGCTACATCTGCAAATAGTTTGTGGGATTATGCTGTGAGCCAATTCAAACTCTATGCCTATCCTCAAATGACTTATGAAGTATCAGTTGCGGTTAACGCCGTGACAAGTGCTTTAGGTAATGATCGCAGACTTGATATTGGTGATACGATTATTGTTCAAGACAAGACTTTCGATAAGTCAGAAGGTGGTTTAATTCTGTCAGCAAGGGTATCTGAGCAAGAAATAAGTTTCACTAATCCCCATGATAATAAAATAACCTTTACTAATTTTGTTAAATTAAAAAGTGAAATTTCTGCCGATTTATATGGCAGAATGAAAGATTTAGTTGACCAAAACACACCCTATAAGGCGGAAGTAGAAACTACTAACGGATTACAATTTAAGAACGGTAAGGGTTCAACGACCTTAACTGCTCGAATTTATTTCGGGTCAGATTCTTCAGAAACTAAAGCCAATAGTTATGAGTGGAGAAAGGATGGAACTCTTGTAGCAAACGTTCAAGAAATAACCGTGGATGCCAGCGGAATTGATGGAAAAGCGGTCTATGCTTATAAAGCTACTTTTAATGAAAAAGTAGTCGGCACTGCTTCGGTTACGATAACCAACGTAAATGATGGAGAAGATGGCACAGACGGGACAGATGGACGCTCAGTGACTGGTATCGAACAGAAATATCAACTCACACAAACCGATGCAACTCCTGCCAATCCTTGGGAAGATGAAGTTTGGCAAACGAGTCAGCCAAAAATGACTGCTACTAATAAATACCTTTGGTCCATCACTCGAACAACTTTCAACCAAGCTCCTTTAACACAAGATATTGTGGAACAAAAAGCAGTTTATGGCGATTCAGGGGAAGATGGTTCGGATGGTGATCCAGGTAAAATTGTTTCTGATGAAGAACCTACCACAAAATTTAAAGGTTTAACTTGGAAATATATAGGAATTACAGCAGTTGATGCTTCTGACGGAACTAACATCCAACCAAATACTGAGTATTATTGGAATGGCAAAAATTGGGTTATTAATCTTATTAAGGCTCAAAATATTGATGTGGAAAAACTAACCGCATTTACTGCGAACTTGGGGGATGCAACTGCTGGTTCATTAACTGTTGAAAAAGGAGCTACTGGAGGAATTGCAGTAAAAGATGGATTGGTTAAGTCTTGGGATGTTTCAAAAATGACAGATCCCAATTATCCAGATGGTTACTCATATACAAGCATGGGGGTGGCTTTAGATTCGGGCGGGTTAACCATTTACAGTGCAGGTTATGGGCATACTCTTGATAAAGGTGGAGTCATTGATCCAAAATACAAAGTCGCTTCATTACAAGCGATTGCCAGTAATGGGAGAAATAGTATTGGTACAGGGCTTGTTTTAAATGCGACTAATTCCAATTTCCCATTTACAATTAATGGGAATATTGATGTGATTGGTGGAATTAGACAAACTTCTAAGACTACCTCTGTAACTATTGGAGCTGGTTTAACCTTGAGTTTAGAACGACGTGGTGAAACTGTGATTGCAATTTTGATAGGGACAATTAATTCATCGCTTACTTCTGGTCAACAATTCGGTGTGGGTAAAATTCCATTAGGCTATCGACCTAATACAACAGCCAACATACCAGCGCATATGACCTCAAGTTATAATGGTGCACATATTGATGCGGGGATTGACGGAGTCTGTACTTGGTGGGGGCCTTCGACTAATACCGGGTACCCACGAGGTTCACAAATGTGGTTTACTAATGATTCGTTACCAAACTAGAAACAAGGAGAAAAAATGAAAAAGAACAAACAGACTCAAGAAACTACCGACATTATTATCG
>OCAM01001332.1_pt1 | contig 13047 bp, 7 predicted proteins | sample 1538281 | NCBI WGS metagenome assembly OCAM01 (sample SAMEA2580273, study PRJEB22360) | human gut metagenome | biome: human gut; feature: human-associated habitat; material: faeces | place: Denmark | collected 2008/2010 | reverse complement strand
AGAATGACGATCTCACCTTTCTCTCCGTCCGGAAGCGACTCTCCGTTCGGAGAATGGATTTCAATCCAGGTCCCTGGCTTTGGACGTCCGACCGGGAGAGGGTTTACATTCTGGATCAGTTCTGGTGTTATCTTCACCTCCGTCACGGCCACAGTGGACTCGGTCGGCCCGTAGGTGTTCATAATGATCGCATCCGGAAACCTCCCCGAAAGTTTTTCTGCCGTCCGGTTTGTCAGCGTCTCCCCGCAGAATAAAAACAGACGGAGCTGCGGAAGCAGATCGCTGTCAAAGTTCGGATCCCGCAGGCACATGTCGGCAAAGGATGGGGTTGAAACCCAGACAGATGCGCCGGAGTTTGCCAGCGCTGGGAGAAGCAGACTGAAGTCGGCCTGCTCTGTTTTCGTAAGCGGGAAAAGCGTTCCTCCGCAGGCAAGGCAGGTGTATAAATCCATCACGGACAGATCAAAGGAAAATGGCGCCTGATTTAAGAAGATGCGGCCCTCTTTCTCATCCCGTGTGTTCCCAAGGCCCACAGACCAGTCCAGATAGTGATTCAGACAGTCTGATGTGATCTGTACGCCTTTTGGGTTTCCGGTGCTTCCCGAAGTGAAGATCATATAAAACAGATCATCACCGGAAACCGGGGTAAGAGCCTCTGTCTCAGCGGGATCAGTCTCCTCGATCAGATTGAGAATGTCATCCTTTTTTATAAAGGAAACAGAAGCATCTGCACTTTCGGTTTCTTCCGGATCCTCACATGCCAATACAAACGGCGGCTGAATGTTCTTTATGATCTGCATAGTGCGTGACCATGGTACAGAGACGTCAATCGGGCAATAGCCCCTTCCTGATTTTACACATGCAAGAAAACAGATGAGCATCAGGGGACTCTTGTGTCCGTAGACCGGAATTGGCGTTCGGTTTTCTTTACAGAGTCTCTGGATGGCAGCCGCCAGGAGATCGGTACAGCGGGCCAGATCCCCGTAGTTTAGCCGGCCTTCTTTGCATATCATAACAGTGCGGTCAGGAAAGCGGGCGGCTGTCTGGCTGATTTCGTATAAAATATTCATAACTTTTCCTCCTGTAGTGCTTTACCAGTATCATAAAAAAAGAAAATGAAAAGTCAATACGATTTCGAGAACAGTAAGAAAACATTCAACAAATCTTAATAATCCTCATTTTACTTTTCAGCTTTTTTTGTTATAATGAATCCAATGAATGGAGGAAATCATCATGTTGTCAAATCAGGTACTACAAAGAACAATATCAGAAATAGAGAATATTGCAGGGGGATCTTGCTCTGTATGGGCGTTGGACGGACACCGTATTGTACAGGCGGGAACAGAGAGTCCGGGTGCCGGTGAGAGGATTCAGGCGTTTTTGGAGGAGATAAAAAAAGAGGAGATTATTCAGGGAATGGAGGAGGTACGAGCAGGATATGCGCTCTTTCTTGTGTGCGATGAAGAGAAGCCGGCCTATATTTTAAATATTGAAAATATGGGAGGTGAGAAGGCAGAGGCCGTCTGGGCGCAAAGCAGATGGAAGGGCTGATCCGTGCCTACAAGGAAAAGATCGATAAGAATCGTTTTCTCCAGAATCTTCTTCTCGATAATATGCTTCTTGTGGACGTCTACAATCAGGCGAAGAAGCTGCACATCGAGAATGATCAGAAACGGATCGTCTTTCTGGTGGAGGCAAAGTCCAAGGACAACCAGATGCTGCTGGAGACGATGAAAGGGATGTATGCTTCCGGTATGAAGGATTTCGTGACGGCGGTAGATGAGAGCAGTGTGATTCTCGTCAAGGCGCTGGAGGAGACGGACGGTTATCGGGAGGTGTACGAGAGTGCAAAGAGTATTGCGGACACCGTATCCGCGGAGGCCATGGTTAATATCCGTGTTTCCTATGGGACGATTATCCACGAATTAAAGGATGTATCCAAATCTTACAAGGAGGCGGGGATGGCTCTGGATGTAGGTAGGATCTTCTATCCGGGACACAATATTCTGGCGTACAATGAGCTTGGTATCGGACGGCTCATCCATCAGCTTCCTCTTTCCCTTTGCGACATGTTTCTGAAAGAAGTATTTGGGGAACGGGATGTATCAGAGTTTGAGGAGGAGACGCTTTCCACCGTATATAAGTTCTTTGAAAACAATCTGAATATTTCCGAGACAGCACGGCAGCTTTATATTCATCGTAATACCCTTGTTTACCGGCTGGAGAAGATTCAGAAGCTCACCGGGCTTGATGTCCGGGTATTTGAGGATGCCCTGACATTTAAGATTGCGATGATGGTATCGGAGCACATGAAATATATGAATCAATAGATCGAAAACCGCAGAGACAGGCGTTATAGCTTGTCTCTGTTGTTTTAATGTGCTAAAATGAGGAAAGCAGAAAAGAAGGAGGCGATTGTCCATATGGTGAAATTATATGAAAATGGAGTTTACTTACTGCATGGAAGAGATATCATAGAAGACGGTCCGGAGGCGGCAGAGAAGCTGCGGGCAAAGAACGGGCACAAGGTTTTGAAGACGGAGGCAGCGGAGCAGACCATTTCCTACCGGATTTTGAAAAAACACAATGTTTCAGACAATATGGAGGATCTGAACATCAAGTTTGACAAGCTCACCTCTCATGATATTACATTTGTGGGGATCATTCAGACGGCGAGAGCGTCCGGCCTCGAGCGGTTCCCGATTCCGTATGTGCTGACCAACTGCCATAACAGCCTTTGCGCGGTGGGCGGAACCATCAATGAAGATGACCACATGTTTGGGCTGACCTGTGCGAAAAAATACGGCGGTGTCTATGTGCCGCCCCACCAGGCAGTCATACACCAGTACGCAAGAGAGATGCTGGCAGGATGCGGGAAGATGATTCTTGGATCAGACAGCCATACTCGTTATGGGGCGCTTGGCACCATGGCGATGGGAGAGGGCGGACCGGAGCTTGTCAAGCAGCTTCTGAATAAGACCTACGATATTCGGATGCCTGGTGTCATTGCCGTCTATCTGGATGGCAGGCCGGTAAAGGGCGTGGGCCCCCAGGACGACGCCCTTGCCATTATTAAGGCGGTATTCCAGAACGGCTATGTGAATAATAAAGTCATGGAGTTCGTAGGACCAGGCGTTGCGAAGTTGAGTGCGGATTTCCGGATTGGTATCGATGTGATGACAACGGAGACGACTTGCTTGTCCTCCATCTGGGAGACGGATGAAGTAATCAGGGAATTCTACGAGATCCACGGACGAGAGGGTGAGTATGAGGAGCTTGCACCGGGAGATGTGGCATACTATGATGGCATGGTCTATGTGGATCTGAGCAAGGTGCGTCCGATGATCGCGATGCCGTTCCACCCAAGCAATGCATATACCATCGAGGAGGTAAACGCCAACTTGACAGATATTCTCCATGATGTAGAGGAGAAGGCAAGAGTGAGCCTTGATAATGCGGTACCTTATTCCCTCCAGGATAAGATCCGGGATGGAAAACTCTATGTAGAGCAGGGGATTATTGCAGGATGTGCCGGCGGCGGTTTTGAAAATATCTGTGCGGCAGCGGACATTATCCGGGGCAGAAATATCGGGGCGGATGCCTTTACGTTCAGTGTCTATCCGGCAAGTACGCCGATTTATATGGAGCTTGTAAAGAATGGAGCCGTTGCAGACCTTCTGGAGGCAGGAACGATTGTAAAGACGGCGTTTTGCGGACCGTGTTTTGGCGCGGGTGATACACCGGCCAATCATGCGTTTAGTATCCGTCATACGACAAGGAATTTCCCGAATCGGGAGGGCTCCAAGCTGCAGAGCGGACAGATTTCATCCGTGGCGTTGATGGATGCGCGTTCGATCGCGGCAACAGCAGCAAACAAGGGATATCTGACTCCGGCGACAGATTTGGACGTGGAATACAGCAGTCCGAAGTATCATTTTGACAGTTCCATTTATGCAAACCGTGTTTTTGACAGCCACGGAAAGGCAGAACCGGAAGTGGAAATTCAGTTCGGGCCGAACATCAAGGACTGGCCGAAGATGGCGGAGCTTCCACAGAATCTTCTGTTAAAAGTCGTTTCTGAGATCCATGATCCGGTGACGACGACCGATGAGTTGATTCCATCCGGCGAGACATCTTCCTACCGCTCCAACCCGCTGGGACTGGCAGAGTTTGCGCTTTCCAGAAAGGATCCGGCGTATGTTGGACGTGCCAAGGAAGTACAGAAAGCGGAGAAAGCTATTGAAGAGGGGATCTGTCCGTTAGAAGTGCTTGATGAGTTGAAACTGGTGATGGCGGAGGTAAAGAAGCGTTTTGCTAATGTAGGTGAAGGAAATCTTGGAATCGGAAGTACGATTTTTGCGGTGAAGCCCGGGGACGGTTCTGCAAGGGAGCAGGCTGCCTCTTGCCAAAAAGTACTTGGAGGATGGGCAAATATTGCCTGTGAATATGCAACCAAGCGTTACCGCTCCAATCTGATCAACTGGGGTATGCTGCCGTTTATTACAAAGGAAGATCACACCGCACTTTCTTTTAAGAACGGAGATTACATTTTTGTGCCGGATATTCGAAGGACGGTGGAGGACAAAGCAGATGAAGTCAAAGCCTATGTTGTGGACAGCGGTCTCAGAGAGATGACACTGTATCTTGGAGCATTGACGGATACAGAAAGAGACATCATTCTGAAAGGCTGCCTCATTAATTATTATCGAGGGTAAATTCAGAAATAGACGTAAGAAATATCAAAACTCATCAAAAATAAAAACCCTGCAGGGAAAAGCACCATGGTATGGCGCCGCAGTCCCTGCGGGGTTTTACAAAGAGTTAAATTTATTCTTCTCCGTTGAAGCAGTAAGTGCAAAGCTTACAGGAGTCGATTCCAATGGATTCGATCAGGTCATCCAGGCGATGATAACGAAGGGAAGTGAAATTCTGCTGTCTGCAGATTTCATCCAGCATTTTCTGGTAGCGGTCACTGTTCGGATCCGCATATTCTGCAAGAATCTCAGGAGAAGCGTCTCCTTCCCAGTCTCGGATGATCCGACGGGTAATCAGATCCAGCTCGGATTTGGAGCGGGAGAAGTTGAGGTACTTACATCCGTACAAAAGCGGAGGACATGCAGGCCTCACATGCACTTCTTTCGCACCGCTCTGATAGAGAAACTCGGTCGTCTCACGGAGCTGTGTTCCACGTACAATAGAATCGTCGATCAGAAGGAGCTTGCGATCCTCGATCAGCGCCTGTACCGGAATTAACTTCATGCGGGCGATAAGATTCCGCTGGCTCTGTGTCGTAGGCATGAAAGAGCGCGGCCAGGTCGGTGTATATTTAATAAATGGCATATGGAATTCCGGATTCGTTCGCATATCCGATCGCATGTGCTACACCGGAGTCCGGAACACCTGCCACAATGTCAGGAGATACCGTTCCCGCATCCCTCTTGGCAAGCAGGCTTCCACATTTGTAGCGCATTTCTTCTACATTGACTCCCTCGTAGGAAGAAGTTGGGTAGCCATAGTATACCCAAAGGAAAGAACAGATCTTCATCTTTTCGAAAGGCTGTCCGACTGTCTCCACACTTTCCGGGGTGATGTAGACGATCTCTCCCGGTCCCAGCTCCTTGTAGTCGGAGTAGCCAAGATTGATATATGCAAAGCTTTCAAAGGAAACACAGTATGCGTCCTCTTTCCTCCCAATGACAACAGGGGTACGCCCATAACGGTCACGCGCGGCATAAAGCCCCTCCTGGTTCATCACGAGAAGTGTCATGGAGCCGTCTACAATCGACTGTACGTAACGGATTCCCTCCACGATGGAATCTTTCTTACAGATCAGGGAAGCGATCAGTTCTGTTGCATTGATCTGTCCGGTACTCATTTCCTGGAAATGAGAGTGCCCGTCCTGGAAGATCATCTTTAAAAGAGAATCCAGATTGTTAATCTTGCCAACCGTCGTGATTGCGAAGCTGCCAAGATGTGACTGAATCAGGAGTGGCTGTGGTTCAAAGTCGGAGATACAGCCAATGCCAAGATTTCCTTTCAGCTCATTCAGATCCTTGTCGAATTTGGTACGAAACGGGGAGTTCTCAATATTGTGAATGGCACGGCTGAAACCGGACTCTCCATGAGTCGCCATACCGCCTCTTCTTGTTCCGAGGTGAGAATGATAGTCTACCCCATAAAATAAATCAAGTACACATTCGCCTTTTGATGCTACACCAAAAAATCCGCCCATAGTATATGGTTCTCCTTTCCCATTCTAAAACAAATCTTGCGTTGACAATACTAATTTAGTTTAGCACGGATGGCCTGGTAAATGAAGAGGGAAATAAAATATAGATAAATGAATAAAAATTCAAAATAAAACAGATAATTTAGACAATTAAAAATTAAAAATGAAATAAAATAAAAAATAATTCAAAAAAGTATTGACAAATAAAGAGGCAAGTGCTATAGTTTAATCAATCCAAAAGAAAAGAAACCTGACGAGAAAGGGGTTCTTGGAACTGGAAGTTGTTTCACTTTCAGAATTGGAAATTTAGAAAAAGGAGGGCTTTTACCATTGGACAGCACGGAGTTCAAAATTCAATATGTTAGTGGTATTACAGATGAAGGTTCCCATGTTGAAAGCCTTTATCAATAAATAAATCCAGTAAATAGTTGAGTGTACAAAGTATATCGGAGATGTAACAAGCTGGAATATGAGATTGAAAATTCTGTAAGACATATTGAATATGATACCACATCAGTCAATAGTTCAAAGAATTAGAAGATGTGTAAAGAAACATCGCCTAAGGATCAGAAATTTTATTTAACCGTTTATCTTATATTTAATATGAGTTGATGAAAAAAGATTTGGTATGCGGATAATACAGGGGAGGAAGCCAAAGGGCAGAACCCATAAGTAGATTAGAATAAAAAGGAGAGGAGTTCTCTAAATTATAAAATTGAATATATCGGCAGAAGATTTGAAAAGTCAACAAAATTAAATATATTATAAAAGGAAGTAGAAAATCTGAGATCAAAGATTACATTAGCGGAAAATTAATCAGAGACTTTGAGTTATATATCGAATATAAAATAAAAAAGGCTTTTGGGAACCGGTAAATCGAAATGAAAGATTCCTCCGGTAAGAGAATTAAAAATATGATAAAATTGAATAAATAAAACAGCCATTATAAGAAAAATATATAATGGCTGGTTTTCTGTTGGTGATAAGTAAACATCCGGAGGTGACCGAGACGTTGGCAACTATCTTCAATACCGGAATGTGTCATCTGACACTTACAATGATTGATGTAATAGTTTTGTAATAATTAAGAAAAAAACGGCTCCAATTTTTTGACATTGACAAGTTGGTATGATACACTAAGAAAATGAAAAGATATATGATCCTTGCGAATAAAAGAACGATTTGAAGCTGCTATGATGAGCAAGTAATTAATGAGGTGAGCGACATTGGATAAATACGAGTATCGTGAAAAAACGGAACAAATAATGAAGTACGTCCAGACAAAGTCCTACGATAAGGCAAAAGAGATTGCGGAGACGATTGACTGGAAGCGTGTGAAAAATGCATCCATGCTTTGTACAGTAAGTGAGATTTATGAATATACCGGGGAGTATCAGAAAAGCAGAGAGATTCTTTTTATCGCATATGACAGAAGTCCGGGGAGCAGGAAGATTGTATACCGACTGGGAACGCTGGCACTCCGGCTGGGGGAGACGGAAGAGGCGCTGGATTGCTACGAGGAGTTTGTGAGTATGGCCCCGAAAGATCCAAATCAGTACATATTAAAATATAAGATTCTAAAAGCGCAGAATGCACCGCTTAAAGAGCAGATCCGTGTGTTGGAAGAGTTTAAGAAGGCAGAGTATATTGAAAAGTGGGCATACGAGCTGGCAGAGCTCTATGACAAAGCGGGGATGACAACGGAATGTCTCGAAGAGTGTGATGATCTGATTCTGTGGTTCAGTGATGGAGTCTTCGTACAGAAGGCGATGGAGCTGAAGATAAAATACAAGCCGCTTACACCACAGCAGCAGCAGAAATACAGGACTCCGGAAACCGAGGAGAAGTCCCAGGCGGGGAAGCCGGCTGCAGTGGAAACGGCACAGGAGGAAGAGCTGGAGAAGAAAGGTGAGATCTTGGAAGGGCAGGCATCACAAGGACAGACAGCCAAAGAGGAGCCAGATCAGAGCCAGGAAATACAGCCAGAGCCGGAAAAACTGGTTGATGTCGGCCAGGTGATTTCCATGCTTCAGGATGATGATAAGAGAGATGCTCTGATCAGGAAATTGGATATGTCCAGGGCGCTGACAGGAGTTTTTTTGCTTGGAATGGCTGTCGGGGGAAATCAGACAATAGAAGAAGTAACGCATATGTTGGGAAAAGGAGAGGGAGACGTGTACGAGACAGGACAGATGAGAATAGAGGAGATCCTCCGTCAATGGGAAGAAAGACAGAGAAAAAATGCAGCCGCCATTGAGGAAAAGAAAAAAGAAGCAGAGGAAAAGGCAGCCAAAGAGCGGGCTAAGGCCGAGAAGGTCTCCAAAGATACAGCAACAATTCTTTCGGAAGATATCCAGAGACTTCTGAATGAAATGGAATCAGAAGAAAAAGGAAGCCAGGAAGAAATGGGCGGTACGACAGAATCTATTGCAAGACTTTCTGAGTCTATGAAAGAGCAGCCAGAGGAAACAGTGTCTCAGGAAGAGCCTGCTGAAGAAGAGATTATGGAGGAGACAGTCGGAGAAACAGAAGAAGCTGGAGAGGAAGAAGAAGAGTACGAAGAAGAAGAGTACGAAGAGGAAGAGTACGAAGAGGACGAGTACGAAGAGGAAGAGTACGAAGAGGACGAGTACGACGAAGACGAGTACGAAGAGGAAGAGTACGAAGAGGAAGAGTACGACGAAGACGAATACGAGGACGAGTACGAAGACGTCTCCGAGGATGAATTTGAGGAGGAGTATGACGAGGGGGAATACGACGACGAAGAATCTGATTTTGAAGAGGATGATTTTGGTTATGATGACGAAGAAATAGAAGATGAGGAAACAGAGGAGGAAGAACCTACAAAGCTGGAGACAGAAGAAGTACTTGAGATTGAAGAGCCAGATGAGGATGATAGTTCCGGATCTTCTGGCGGCTCGTCCTTTGATACCGGGTTTATTGTACAGGGCCGTTATGATTTAAGCGCAACAAGTGAGATCGGTCTGAAGCTTGGTCTGACTGAGGAGCAGAAGAAACTGTTTTCCTACTTTGTACCGATTCGTGGCATGAGTGAACAGCTTGTAGATGTTTTGGAGCAGGATAAAGTCTGCAAGAAGCGTTACGGTACATCCAGAACAGGAAATATTCTTGTAATTGGTCATAAGGGTTCCGGTAAGACGGTGCTTGCGGTAGATATCGTAAAGGCAATTCAGAAGCAACGCAGAATGAAACAGGGTAAAGTGGCAATTATTACGGGTGATGCCCTGAATAAGAAAAATCTCATCAGCATTATCCAAAAGCTGAGTGGTGGGGCGCTGATTATTGAGAAAGCCAGCAAGATGAATGATAAGACCATTGATGATCTGACAGGTCTGATGGAAGAGCAGACCGGTGAGATGCTTTTTATCCTGGAAGATGAGAGACGGCCGATGGAAAAAATGCTCTCTGAGTATCCGGATTTCCGCAGAAAGTTTACTTCAAGAGTAGAGCTTCCAATCTTTATCAACGATGAGCTCGTTACATTTGGGCAGACCTATGCGAAGGAAAATGGTTACCGGATTGATGAGATGGGGATTCTGGCACTTTACAGTAGAATTGATGTCCTTCAGAAAGAAGATCATTTTGTGACGGTAGCTGAAGTGAAGGATATCATGGATGATGCGATAGAACATTCACAGAAAGCCAATGTGAAACATCTGATGAAGCGTGTGTTTGGAAAGAGCACAGATGAGACAGACCGGATTATCTTAAAAGAGGATGATTTCAAACATTAAGTAATAGTTTTCGGCGGCTAAGCCGAGCTGTTATGGCGGAACTGTTACAACATGAAAGATAATCGACAATAATTGTACAAAATGACGAAAAGAGTTTTAATAAAGTTAAAAACTTTGTTAAAACTCTTTCTTTTTGTCCGACGCTCAAGTATAATAAACGTAGACTTTTTGTGAGAAGGTGAATAGCATGGCGAGAACAAAAAAGAAGAAACCATATGAAATCGGTGAGCTGGATCAGTACTTATTTGGACAGGGCACGCATTATGATTTATATAAAAAAATGGGATCACATCTTGTCACGGACGGAAAGAAGAAGGGCACTTACTTTGCGGTATGGGCTCCGAATGCAAAGTCTGTCTCGGTGGTTGGTGATTTTAATAACTGGGATAGGGACAAGAATCCGATGGTGCGGGAAGATCCGCTTGGAATTTATACCTGCTTTATTCAGGGGGTTGAAGCGGATATGATCTATAAGTACTGCATTGAAACAAAGACGGGTGACTTGCTCTACAAGGCGGATCCATTTGCCAACTATGCGGAGATGAGACCGGGCACAGCCTCCAAGGTGCATGATATTTCTAACCTGAAATGGAGTGACAGTGCTTGGATGGAGGGCAGGGCCACCTGGAATATGGACGAGAGTCCTATCTCTATCTATGAGGCGCATATCGGCTCCTGGAGGCAGCATCCTGGCGAGGAGGACGAGAGGTTTTATAATTATCGAGAATTCGCTGTAGAAGCGGTCAAATATATGAAAGAGATGGGGTATACCCATATTGAACTGATTGGGATTGCTGAGCATCCATTTGATGGGTCTTGGGGATACCAGGTGACAGGATACTTTGCGCCGACGTCACGGTATGGTACGCCGGAAGATTTTGCTTATATGATTAACTATTTCCATAGAAATAAGATCGGAGTAATTTTGGATTGGGTACCGGCTCATTTCCCAAGAGACGCGCATGGCCTTGCGGATTTCGACGGGACGGCGGTCTATGAGTATGCAGATCCGAGAAAGGGAGAGCATCCTGACTGGGGTACCAAGATTTTTGACTATGGCAAGTCAGAGGTTAAGAATTTCCTCATCAGCAATGCGCTGTTCTGGATGGAGCATTTTCATGTGGATGGTCTGAGGGTGGATGCGGTAGCATCCATGTTGTACCTGGATTATGGCAAGCAGGATGGCCAGTGGGTGGCCAACAAATATGGAGGAAATCAGAACCTGGAGGCCATCGAATTCTTCAAGCACCTGAATTCTGTTGTGCTTGGACGGAATCCTGGTGCGCTGATGATTGCGGAGGAATCAACGGCGTGGCCGAAGGTGACCGGAAAGCCGGAGGACGATGGACTTGGATTCAGCCTGAAATGGAACATGGGCTGGATGCATGATTTTCTCGAATACATGAAGCTGGATCCATATTTCAGAAAAGAGCATCATAATCAGATGACTTTTGCGATGACCTATGCTTACAGTGAGAAGTACATTCTGGTACTCTCCCATGATGAGGTTGTGCATTTGAAGTGTTCGATGTTAAATAAAATGCCGGGGCTTGGTTTTGACAAGTATGCGAATCTGAAAGTCGGCTATGCGTTTATGATGGGACATCCGGGCAAAAAGCTGCTCTTTATGGGGCAGGATTTCGCACAACTTCGGGAGTGGAGCGAGGCAAGGGAGCTCGATTGGTATCTGCTTGAGGAGCCGGAGCATCAGTATCTGCAGGCGTTTACAAGAGATCTTCTGAAGCTCTACAGGAAGAATAAGGCGATGTATGAGCAGGATACGGAAGGATACGGATTTGAGTGGGTGAATGCAAATGATGGATACCGGAGTGTTTTCAGCTTTATCCGGCACTCCAAACATAATAAAAAGAACCTGCTTTTTGTCTGCAACTTTACCCCAATGGAGTGGACGGATTATAGAGTGGGTGTGCCGCGCAGAAAGCAGTATAAGCTGATTCTAAACAGCGATGACAAGCAGTATGGCGGAAAGGGAGAGGAGCGTCCGCAGATATATAAGGCTGTGAAGCAGGAATGTGATGGAAGACCGTATTCCTTTGCGTACAAGCTTCCGCCATATGGTGTGGCAGTTTTTGAATTTTAATTCTGCATGAATTATTGCATGCTACAGAAGTATGAATCGGGCCCGTCTGGAAAGTCTCAGTGGCTTTGTGGATGAGCCTGATTTTCTTGTCCCATGGGAAACCTTCTTGTAAGGTACACGTGGAAGAGAACGGAGGAAAAAATGGAGAATTATCAGATTACACAGTGGTGTCATTATTTTATCAGAGAGCAAGTACATGAGGGGGATTTCTGTATTGACGCAACCTGCGGTAACGGACATGATACCCTTCTGCTGTGCGAGCTGGTGGGGGACAGTGGGCTGGTAGCCGGATTTGATATCCAAAAAGAGGCGGTGGAAAAGACAGAAACACGACTCGCCGAAACTGGAATGAACGGACGGGGCCGAATATTCTGCTGCGGACATGAAAAAATGAAGGAACAGCTTTTGCAGCATGAGGATTGTAGGAAAATGCTGGAGCAGACGGCGGACGGGGATGGTAAGGTTTCTTGTATTGTATTTAACTTTGGATATTTGCCGGGAGGCTTGCATGAGCTTGCTACAAAGGCAGAAACGAGTGTGGTGGCGTTGGAGGAAAGTCTTACTATTCTGAAACGAGGAGGGATTATCAGTCTCTGCATCTACAGCGGAAAGGACAGTGGGTTTGAGGAGAGGGACGCCCTCCTGGAATATCTGAAAAATCTTGACAGAAAAAAATATCTGGTTATAATGAGCTCATATTATAATCGTCCGAATCATCCGCCGATTCCGGGTCTGATTATCCGGATTTGAGGTGGCAGAACAGGAATGATAGCATATAATAACAGACAGGAGGGATGAAGATATGCAGCTTGCAGTAGGATTGTTATTACCGTTTCTCGGGACGACACTGGGTGCCGCCTGTGTTTTTTTTATGAAAGGGCAGATGAAGCCGCTTGTTCAGAAGATGCTTCTGGGATTTGCGTCGGGGGGGGTGGGGGGGGGGTTGGGGGGGAACACCACAC
>OCAM01001299.1_pt1 | contig 13534 bp, 9 predicted proteins | sample 1538281 | NCBI WGS metagenome assembly OCAM01 (sample SAMEA2580273, study PRJEB22360) | human gut metagenome | biome: human gut; feature: human-associated habitat; material: faeces | place: Denmark | collected 2008/2010 | reverse complement strand
CTTGATTATCGCCTTTATCGGCATTAAAATTTCTTCAAAAAATCTCAAAAAAAGTAGGATTTTTAGCTGTTTTTTCCATAAAAAACGCTGAAAATCAGCAAAATTTTTCTTTGTTCCGCAGATTTTTTCTTAAATTTTTGCTTGTTTTTCTTTCCGGCTTCATTATCCGCACGCTGCCAATTCATCACATATTCTTCCGGAGCATGCTTTTACATACTTTCCTTTAAAATAAATACGCTGAGTTTTCAATAATTCTATGACAAAGTTGTCTGAAAATGCTATAATAAGATGACTTCTATTTGCAGCCTTTGGTATTGGCTGCGCAGTCAATATAATGAAGAAGAGGTAGAAAATGTTTAAAGTACTAAAATTCATTGTCATCAGTGTTGTTTGCCTCATTATAATGGGAGCATCAGTGCTTTATGGCTTCTCCAGTCTTTTTGCACCTCCTAATATGGATGAAACACTGATTCCGGACGCTGCTTCACAGTTCTATGATATCAATGGTAACGCAATCTATACTACGCTTTCGGAAGAACGCAGAATACCTGTTACTATTGATAAGATTCCTAAGCATGTGCAGCGTGCCTTTATTGCTATTGAAGATAATCGCTTCTATGAACACGGCGGTATTGACTACCGCGGTACTGCACGTGCTCTGCTTTCTACATTAAGTGGTCACGAAGTACAGGGTGGCAGTACCATTACCCAGCAGCTGGCAAAGAATGCTTTCCTTACCCAGGAACGTTCCATCATCCGTAAAATTAAGGAAGCTTTTATCGCTAAGGAGCTTGAGCACAAATATACTAAGGATGAAATCCTCACTATGTATCTGAACCAGATTTACTTCGGTCAGGGTGCATACGGTATTGAAAGTGCTTCTATGTATTACTTCAATAAGCATGTTCAGAATCTGGATATCGCTGAAGCTGCTACTCTGGCAGCTATCCCCAAAAGCCCTAACTATTTTAATCCTTTCGAAAATCCGCAGGAAAGTAAAAAACGTCAGGAGCTTGTTATCGACCAGATGGTTAAATACGGTTTTATCTCTGCTGCCGACGGTAATGCTGCCAAAGCAGAAAAGCTTGTCTTCAGCACAACACATAAAACCAATTCCGATCCTCGCTCCTATTTCTTCGATATGATTACCCAAAAGGTTATCGAAGAGGTTGGTGCAGATGCTCTCTATAAGGGCGGTCTTAAGATTTACACCACTTTAGACCCGGATATGCAGAAAGCTGCAGAAAATGCCATGAAGCATCTGCCGGGCTATTATACAGACGGCAAGAAGCTGACTCAGCCGCAAATGGCTCTGGTTGCAGTTGACCCGCATAACGGTTACGTTAAAGCTATGATCGGCGGCCGCGGCCAGGATAAATTCAACCGTGCTACTCTTGCAGTACGTCAGCCCGGTTCTGCCTTCAAGCCTTTTGTCTACCTGACTGCAATGCAGAACGGTTATTCTCCGGCCAGCGTTATTGAAGATAAGGAAGAAGAATTCTCTCCCGGCTGGAAGCCGCAGAACTCCGACAGAGCATGGCATGGTAAGGTAAGCCTGCGTACTGCTCTGGCACGTTCTATTAACGTGCCTACCGTTAAGCTGGCCCAAGAGGTTGGCGTAAGCAAAATTATCAGCAATGCCGAGAAAATGGGTATTACTACTCTGGTTGATTCCGGTGCTTACAGCGATGCAAACCTTGCTATGGCACTCGGCGGTCTCAGCAAGGGCGTTAATCCCCTGGAAATGGCTGCAGCCTACGGCGTTCTGGCAAGCAACGGTATGTATTGCAAGCCTATTGCTCTGCTAAAAATTGTTGACCGCGAGGGCAAGGTTCTGTACGAAGCTAAGCCTGAAGCCAAACGTGTTATTGATGCCGAAGCCGCTTACCTGACTACTAATATGCTGCAGGATGTTCTTATCAGCGGCACTGCAGGCGGCATGGGAATCGGCCGTCCGGCAGCAGGTAAAACCGGTACTACCGATACCTACATCGATGCCTGGTTTGTTGGTTACACTCCCGACCTCAGTACTGCTGTATGGGTTGGCGATGACAACAATAAATCCATGAACCGCATGTACGGCAGCGGCGCTCCGCTTTCTATCTGGCATGATTTCATGGTCAACGCTCTGGCCTCCACTCCGCGCACCGGCTTCAGCAATCCTGGCGTAGCAGTTCCGCCGGAACCTGAAATCAAGCAGGATGACAAGGACAAAGATAAAGACAAGGATAAAGATAAGGACAAAGACAAACAGGCTCCCGCTACGGTAACAACCGAAGGCAATGCCAACCAGGCACCTGTAGTAAGCAGCCAGCCAACTAAAAAGAAACGCAGCATGAAGGACCGCGTTAACGAAATCATGGGCAAGCCTGTTGTCAGCAACCAGCCTACTCCTCGTAACTAATTCACTTTTATGGTGGTCACCAAGTGTGGCCACCATTTTTTATTTTCAGACTTTCCGTATATTGTATACATGAATACAGATTTATGCTATAATAATTACAGCTATAAATCAGCTTTAATTAACTAACTATACTAATAAAAGGAGTACTGCCATGGAGAAGAAACCCGTAAAAATAGTTGAAACCGTCCTGCGTGACGGCCACCAGTCTCTTGCTGCCACCAGAATGCGCATCAGCGACATGCTGCCGGCACTGGAACAGCTGGATAATGCCGGCTACTATGCTTTAGAGGCTTGGGGCGGCGCCACCTTTGACTCCTGCCTGCGCTTCCTTAACGAGGATCCCTGGCAACGTCTGCGCACGCTTAAAAAGCATCTGCGCAAAACCCCGATTCAAATGCTGCTGCGCGGTCAGAACATTTTGGGCTATAACCATTATGCCGATGATGTTGTACGCGAATTTGTAAACCGCTCTGTTGACAACGGCGTATCTATTATCCGTATTTTCGATGCTCTTAACGATACCCGCAACCTGGAATGCGCAATGCGTGCCGCTAAAGAAGCAGGCGCACACGTTCAGGGCTGTATTGTATATACCATCAGTCCCTACCATCAGGACAAGGACTTTGTTCAATTAGGTAAGGAACTGGCGCAGATGGGCGCAGATTCCATCTGCATTAAGGATATGGCAGGCCTGCTGCGTCCCTACGCTGCCGAAAGCCTTATCCGCAGCCTGAAGGCGGAGCTTGACCTGCCTATCGACCTGCACACACACTTCACCAGCGGTATGGGCGATATGACCTACCTGAAGGCTGTTGAAGCCGGTGCGGACATAATTGATACCGCACTTTCTCCGTTCTCCGAATCTACCAGCCAGCCCTGCACCGAATCTCTGGTAGCAACGTTGGAGGGCACTCCCTACGATACAGGCCTCAAGCTTGCAGAGCTCAACAGCTTGGCAGATTATTTCAAGGATGTACGCAAGAACCTTATCCATGATTTCAACCTGAACGCCAACATCCCCATCGATCCCAAGGTGCTCACCTTCCAGATTCCGGGCGGTATGCTTTCCAACCTGCTGAACCAGATGAAGGAAATGGGCGTTGCCGACAAATATCCGCAGCTGCTTGAGGAAATGCCGCGCGTGCGTGCCGAGCTCGGTTATCCGCCGCTGGTTACTCCTACAAGCCAGATTGTAGGCTCTATGTCCGTATTGAACGTTGCACTTGGACGCTATAAGATGATTCCCCGCGAGGTTAAAGATTTAATCCTTGGCAAATACGGCCGTACTCCGGGACCGATTGACCCTGAGGTTAAACGCCTGGCCATCGGTGACGCACCGCAAATCGACCACCGTCCTGCCGACGATATTCCGCCGCAAATGAAAAAGCTGCGCGAAAAGCTGGCTGAGGAAGGCTTCCCCAACGCACCGATTGAAGACGTTTTAAGCTATGCCTCCTTCCCTGAGGTAACTCTTAACTTCCTGCGTCACAGCAACATCGGTATGAAATTCCACGATTTATAAGCACAACGCTAAAGAGCACGCTGAGAAATCAATCTCAGCGTGCTCTCTTTTTATGCAGATATTATTTTACATCCTCCAGGTGTTCTTCCTGAAGCTCCTCGTGAATCTTTTCCGGCTCATGCAAAAGCTGGATACCGACACGCACAATACGCATCTTGTCAATCTCCTCTACCGTAAAGGCAGCGGCAGGTGTCTGCACCTTCTGCCCCACCTTAGGCGGATAATCAAGCTGAGAGTAAACCCAGCCGCCGATAGTATCACAGTTTTCGGTATCTAAGGCCAGCTCAAAGGTATCGTTAACATCCTCCAGCAGCATTTTGCCATCGACAGAATAGGTTTTACTGCCCTTTTCTTCTACCTCCGGACGTTCCTCGTCAAACTCGTCCTGGATTTCGCCTACGATTTCCTCCAGAATATCCTCAACGGTAACCATACCTGCAGTACCGCCGTACTCGTCAACCAGAATTGCCAGCTGGCTGCGATGCTTCTGCAAAATGCGCAGCAGCTTGCTGATAGGCAGAGATTCCGGCACCAGCAGCACCTTACGCGCCAGACTGCGCAAATCAGGACGCTCGCCGGCATTTAAGCTGCGCAGCAAATCCTTGATATGCAAAAAGCCGATAATGTGGTCCTTGTCCTCATCACATATAGGATAACGTGTCATGCGCTCCTCCAGCGCCGTCTTGATGTTATCCTCCCAGGAATCCTCCAGATACAGGCAGATCATATCGGTACGCGGCACCATGATATCGCTGGCACGACGGTCGGAAAAGTCAAAGACATTGTCCAGATAAGTAAGCTCTGTTTTATCAATATAGCCATGCTTATGGCTTTCTTCCATCAGTATGCGGATTTCGTCCTCATTGTGTGCCTCTTCTGCTTCGCTTGCAGCCTCAACGCCCAATTTGTGCAGTACCCAGTTGGCAACGTGATTGAGGAACCATACTGCCGGATACATCAGCTTATCAAACAGAATCAGCGGAGCTGCCACAAACAGAACAATCTGCTCTGTCTTTTGAATAGACAATGATTTAGGCACCAGCTCGCCTAAAACAATATGCAAAGCAGTGATAACACCAAAGCCGACAACAAAGGCTATTGTATGCTCAACTTGCGGCGGCAGCTGCAGCAGATTAAATACAGGATGCATCAGCTTAGCCACTGTCGGTTCACCGATCCAGCCTAAGCCCAGCGAAGCAATAGTTATACCAAGCTGCGTAACCGAAAGATAGGCATCAAGATGCTCCGTTACCTGCTTAGCGCTTTCTGCCCTAGTATTGCCTTCTTTAATCAGCGCATCAAGACGCGAAGGACGCACCTTGACAATAGAAAACTCCGAAGCAACGAAAAAGCCGTTCAGCGCCACCAAAAATAAAATCGCTATAACATTAAACAAACATATGAGATAGTCCAAAAATCTCTGTAATCCTGCAGATTGCAGAAAAACAGTTTCACCTCCGTAAAATATATAATATTAACAGTATTGTACCATACATAGGCGATAAAGCAAAATATTTTTTTGTAAAATTTGTAGCAAAAAAACCGCCGTATCAGCAAAATTAGTTCTATAATAAGTGTTGGGGTATTGACTTGAATTAAGTCAATACTTCCAACACTTATTTTTTAGGCAAAAAAATAAAGCATAAAATGCTGGAATTGTAGTAAAATATCATCGACCAAAACAATACAATCTACAAAGGAGACCAGACACCTTATGCTTCATGACAATTATACACAATCCATTCCTTTTTTTAAAGGGGTAAACACAAAATACTTTGAGGAAGATTAATCAACAGGATCATATAAAGCCTTTATAGAGATGCCTGTGAAAGAACATCGTTGTCCTCACTGCGGTAATAGTACTACTTATATTAAGGATTACAGACTTCAAACGGTTAGAGATTTAGTTGTTTTAGGCAAGCCGTTAATTGTCACAATAAGAAAAAGACGTTATATTTGTAAAAACTGCAATACTACTTTTACTGAAGAAAATCCATATATAAAAAGATATTGCCATTTTCCAGACAGGCTTTATCTTGAATCAATCAAAGAAACTTTCTGCTTGCAGAGCTTTTCATCAATAGCTAAGAGATTTGGCGTATCTGTAACCAGTATAATAAGATGGTTCGACAATCTCAATTACCCTCATCCTAAGTTACCGGAATGCATAGCAATAGATGAATTAAGAGGTAATGCCGGTGGTGAAAAATTCCAGTGCAATATTGCAGATCCTGTAAAACATCAAGTAATAGATATCCTGCCGAGTCGCAATACGGAGAATCTTTGTAAACATTTCTTGGAATATCCATATAAAGAACGTGCTGCAGTCAAGAAAATAGTTATGGACCTAAGTAATTTGTTCAGGTCTGTTGCCAAGACCATGTTTGCAGAAGCCAAGATAGTAGCAGATAAGTTTCATGTTATCAGAGCAGTTATAAACAGCTTGGAGAATGTTAGAAAACGCATCCAGAAAGAATTTCATGCAACAAAAAGAAAATGGTTCAAGCGAAGTCGTTATCTTTTGCTTAAGCCGGAATACAAACTGACATCTGAAGATAAAACAGAGTTAGCTAGGATGCTTAACTCATCCTACGATCTAGAAAAAGCATATGTTTTGAAAGAACGTTTTTATGAAGTGTTCAGGAAACAGACAAGAACTGAAGCAAAAAAAGAACTGGGAAAGTGGTTATTGTTGGCTGCGGATTTATCACTTCCTGAATTCAGGCATTGCATTACGACTTTTAGTAATTGTAAGACTGAAATTGCAAATATAATTGGCGAAAGAGTTTCTAACGGGTTTATCGAAGGAAGCAATAATAAAATCAAAGTATTGAAGCGAATCAGCTATGGTGTGCAGAATTTCGATAGGTTTCGTAACAGAATACTGTATCTGCAATAAAATATTGTGAAAATGCATTAGGATAACTATTTTTTATTACAAAACAAAACTAGCCTCCGATATGGATATACCAGAGGCTAGTTGAATTGCAAAAATAATTATGTGTTGTCTAGGTCTATGATGTGAAAGTCTTGAATACCCCAAAACTTGACAAAGAACCGCAAAATTCACATGATACGACGGCTTTAAGTATTTATTTTATGTCAGCTACAACTTTATGAAAAGACGATGCCTTATACTCAATCTTTAACTGCTTCAGCGCAGCGTTTGCACAGAGTCGGATGCTCAGCGTCCTGACCAACCTCGTCACTGTAAATCCAGCAACGCTCGCACTTGTGGCCTTCGGCAGCAGCAACGGTAACCTTCAGGTCCTCGCGGCCGGTTGCTTCGGCACCTTCGGCAGCGCCTTCAACAATAATAGCCTGAGAAACAATCAGCAGAGTTGCCAGGTCTTTTTCTACGGATTTCAGGATAGCAAGAGCTTCGCCTTCGGCGTGCAGCTCAACCTTAGCGTCCAGGGAGTGACCGATTTGTTTGTTACGACGAGCCAGCTCCAGCACCTTGGTGATTTCGCTACGAATTTCAATGAAGTTATCCCATTTAGTTTCCAGCTCTTCGTTGATGTATTCTTCCTTAACTTCCGGCCAGGGCAGCATTTGTACGGATTCCGGAGCATTAGCAGGTTTCTTCATGAACTGCCATACTTCTTCCATAGTGAAGCTCAGTACCGGGGACAGCATAACGATGAGGTCCATGAGGATTTCATGCATAGCGGTTTGTGCACTGCGACGCTCTTTGCTGTCGGCCTTGTAAGCATACAGGCGGTCTTTGAGGATATCCAGATAGAAGCTGGACATTTCAACGGTGCAGAAGTTGTGGATTGCATGATACAGTACATGGAAATCATAGCTTTCGTAAGCAGCGGTAACTTCCTTCTTCAGCAGCTGCAGATGCATCAGAGCCCATTGGTCAAGCTCCAGCATTTCGTTGAACGGAACTGCATCTGTTTCGTAGTTGAAATCGTTGGTGTTGCCCAGGATGTAACGGATGGTGTTACGGATTTTGCGGTATACCTCAGCCAGCTGCTTCAGGATTTTCGGGGAGATACGGATATCTGCCTTGTAATCGGAGGAAGCAGTCCACAGGCGGATGATATCAGCGCCGTATTGTTTGATTACGTCCTGCGGAACGATAACGTTACCTACGGATTTAGACATCTTGCGGCCATCGCCGTCAACTACATAACCATGAGTCAGTACGGATTCGTACGGAGCACGGCCTGCAACAGCAACGGAAGTCAGCAGAGAGGACTGGAACCAGCCACGATGCTGGTCACTGCCTTCGAGGTACATAGCAACCGGCCAAGACAGCTCCGGACGTTTTGCGGCAACAGCCATGTGAGAGGAACCGCTGTCGAACCATACGTCCATGATATCGCTTTCCTTATGGAAGTGCTTACCGCCGCATTTCGGGCAGACAGTGCCTTCCGGCAGCAGCTCTTCTGCAGTGTGAGCCCACCATGCATCACTGCCTTCTTTTTCGAACCAGTTGGCAACGGAATCGATGGTAGCTTCGTTGATCAGATGCTCGCCGCAGTTATCGCAGTAGAATACCGGGATAGGAACGCCCCATACACGCTGACGGCTGATGCACCAGTCGTGACGGTCGCTTACCATGTTGTGGATACGTTGTTGGCCCCAGGAAGGAATCCACTGTACATCGTCGATAGATTTCAGTGCTTCATCACGGAAGCCGTCGATAGAAGCGAACCATTGAGAGGTTGCGCGGAAAATAATCGGGTTTTTGCAGCGCCAGCAGTGTGCGTATTGGTGCTTAATGTTTTCTTTGCCCAGCAAGCAGTTCAGCTCAGCCAGATATTTCAGTACCGGGATATTAGCGTCGAATACAAACATGCCCTTGAAGCGTTCGCCTGCTTCTTCGGTCAGCTTGCCTTGGGAATCAACCGGGCAGAGAATCGGCAGCTTGTATTTCAGACCGGTTTCAAAGTCGACATCGCCATGACCGGGAGCGGTATGTACGCAACCGGTACCGGCTTCGGTAGTTACATAGTCAGCCATAACTACGAGAGAGCGGCGGTTGTTGTATTCAGGGAACGGATGCACGCATTCAGCGAATTCCATATCTTTACCAAGAGTAGTGCCGAGGATATTGCTGAGGTCCTTATGGCAGACAGCGCCAACCTGAGCCAGCAGGTCCTTTGCCATGAAGAGAACTTCGCCTTCGCATTCAACCCAGGCATATTCCAGAGCAGGGTTCAGAGCAACAGCAACGTTGGCAGGCATGGTCCAAGGAGTGGTTGTCCAAATTACCATGTAAGCCTTTTTGCCTTTAGCAGCTTCCGGAGTTTGGCCGTTGTCTTTTACCAGCGGCATTTTTACGAAGATAGTAGGAGTTTTTTGCTCGCCATATTCGATTTCTGCTTCAGCCAGAGCGGTTTCGCAGTGCGGGCACCAGTAAACGGTCTTTTTGCCTTTATAGATATAGCCTTTGTTAGCCATAGTACCGAATACACGGATCTGCTCAGCTTCAAAGCGGTGATGCAGAGTGATGTACGGATTTTCCCAATCACCCAGAACGCCCAGACGTTTGAAGTCTTCGCGCTGGATATCAACCCATTGCAGAGCGAAGTCGTGGCATTTGCGGCGCAGAGTCAGCGGATCCAGCTCATTGCGGTTCAGTCCCAGCTCTTTGATAGCAGCGTGCTCAATCGGCATGCCGTGAGTATCCCAGCCGGGAACATACGGGGTATCGAAGCCGCGAGCATATTTGTATTTCATGATGATATCTTTTAAGATTTTGTTCAGGGCATGACCCATGTGGATTTTGCCGTTCGCATACGGAGGGCCATCATGCAGAACAAATTTCTTGTGGCCTGCATGCAGAGCCTGCTTTTTGCCATAAATATCGTTTTCTTCCCAGAATTTCAGAAAATCAGGTTCGCGCTGCGGCAGACCGGCACGCATAGGGAACTCTGTTTCGGGCAGATTCAGTGTTTTACCATAGTCCATTACTAATAACCTCCAATTTTATTAAACAAAAAAATATAGCAATAATAAAAAAAGCTTCGTCCCTCAGATAAGGGACGAAGCTGTAGACTAACAACGATTAATACGCATGCGTATCATGCATCATTAACAAAACGTGTACTCCGTGGTACCACCCTCATGACGACAGCCTTTGCCGCACGCCACTCGTGTGCGCAATATCGGGCGCTCCCGTATGCAGCTACTCAGGTTCGCCGCATCCGCTCCAAAGTGATTTTCACCTGCTTTACTTCGTCCGGGCTTGCACCATACCCCGGCTCGCTTAACCTGCGCCGCAAGCTACTGTCTTTTTCATCGCGTTAGCAAATATCAATAAACGCTAATATTATACATTAGACAATGTGATAAGTCAAGGAGTGACGAGCCTTGCACTGCCAAAATTTTATAATACACATCTTCAGACTTCTTACTGCTAAAGTTATATGTTAACAATCCAAATGAACGTCAGCAACACTACGATAAAAATTCCAAAGGACATTAAGTCCTGAAAACTGAAATATACCATAGACATCACCTCCATTCCTAAGAATTTTGGCAATGCCACCCTGTAACACGGTCGTCTTGCATAGTATTTTATCATACCGAATCTAAACATACAACGAACAAGCTGTGAAGTTTGTGTTGTATGTTTTTTGTTTTTACAAAAAGTTCCCCAGCCTTACGCGAGAGTAAAGCCGGGGAGCTGGAAAATTTTACTTATTTATTCTTTTTACAACAGTTCCATATATCTGCAAATAAAAAAATTGAACCCCATTAGTATCAAGATCTATATCCTGACGCATGGAAACTACAGCATCTCCACCAAGCACTACTGCTCTTTTCTTTAATTCTTGTACAGCAACAAAAAATGCTTTTTCGAAATCATTCTGCCCGACAGAACGTTGTCCCCACAAACCGCCCCAGTCTATTCTTTCTTTATTTATTAAAGCACTATTTCTCATCTCTTCAATTTCCGCGCTATACTTATTTATGAGTTCACTTAACGTACTGCTAAACAATCCTTTATTAGAAACCTGAAAAAACACCGGACCAATAATTTCATAATCCTCTTTTAAGTCACCAGTTGTAACAATTATGGCATTTACTTTTTGCCGATACTCAGCTGCTCTTTGTTTAGCTTCAAGAGCTTTTTGCTTAGCCTCAGCTGCTTTTTGTTCGGCAGCTTCCTTTGCAGCCTTAGTTTTCATCGCTTCTTTTTTGTAATCAGTATCCCAAAACGGCATATATATTCCCCCTTGTAAAATTATTCATTAGGAGCATTCATAACATCAATCTGATAATCTCCAGGTTTGTCTGAATACTCATATACACTCACATAAACTCTCTTGCCATTTTTACCACGGCCAACCAAATAGAGAACATATTGTATATGCTTTCCATATGTATTAACTGAAGTTGAAGAGCTATCACTATACCATACATCTAGTCTTCCCTTGTCAAAACCAGCACTGAGCATAGGACCAAAATGTTCTTTATATTCTTCTAAAGTACACCCTAAATCCTTAGCATTTTCTCTTGCGGTTGCTTCTCTTTTAACTGCTTTTGCTTTAGCTTCTTGTTCAGCCTGCGCATCTGCTAATTTATGCTTAGCTAACATATCGTTATAAGAGCCAAGAACATTTCCATTTTCCACTAAATTAAACGACCCATTGCAATTTTCAGCTTTATGGGATACGTTTACTTTATCAATGGCTCCTTTATTATCAACAAATACAGTAGTATCCCCTTGCTCACCATCTTGATATAAAATTTTATAGCAATGTAATTTACCATTTTCATCAGTAAAGCTAATTTGATTATCAGCAGGAACTTTTAAGCCAATTTTAGCTAAAAACTCCCTATGCTCTTTTGGTATAGCAGTTGTGACTTTACTCGTAGGAGAAAATATCATTCCAACAATTGCTAAAGCAACAACTACTCCGACAATAATTTTCTTTTTTGAAGTTTTCGTTTCTTCAATTTCTACTTTTTTATTTATTGGTTCAGCACAATTTTTTATATCACCCTTAGAACCAGCTTCAGCCTCTTTTACTACTTTCGTTCCGCAATTTTCACAAAATTTAGCATCTGGTTTAAGATTCTCTCCACAAACTTTACAATACATACAAGCACCCTTCCGTATCAAAAATATATTAAGGATTCCTATGTAGTTATTATATCATCTTGTCCCCCCCCCGCAACCAAATATCCATTTGGTTGCGAATTAAAAAATAATAGTGCTCTGTCAAAAGCACTCAACCTAAATTATCAGTTTAACTTATGTTCTAGCAAGCCACCTCTCTCTCAATCCTCCCCCTTCGTACTCCACTTCCTCTGCGTCACCCTCGCCAACTCCTGCAGCAAATACTCCGGTCGCATCTCCAGCACAGCAGCAATCCTCAAAAAAGCAACAAAACTCAAAGACTGCCTGCCATTTTCAATCTTAGTCATCGTCCGTCGCGACACCCCAATCATCCTGGCAAACTCTTCCTGATTTATCCCTGATGCCGTTCTATGCGATCCTATGAGCACTCCCAGTTCAACCAGTTCTGGCAAATAATCCGAATCCACCAGCTCTTCAGAATACAAATTTCTAAGTCTTTTTCTCATACTGTCACCTCAAAATATTACTATTTTGCTAACAGATTATTACAAAAAGACTAGTCAAAACGTTTTTGCGCATTATTATGCTCAAATAAGAAACTTGCTAATCTTCTGTGTTATAATAGGCACATCAAGAGCTTGATGCAGTACAGCACAGAATTCTGCCATACGCGGCATTGCGACCGCCACAGAAAGGAACTGGACAACATAACAACAAAAAACTGCCCTGAGCAGGAAAATACCGAACAGGTAATCTGCTGCGTGCCGAAAGGCACCGAACCGCAAGACTGCACGGAGGAAAAAACAACCTTCACTCTCACAGAATTTAAAGAGCTGGTGCACAGCGCCCAAAAGGGTGACTGTGAGGCCATCAATGTATTATGCACAGCCTTTAAGCCCTTAATCTACAAGGAGGCCTATCGCTACGAAGTGCGTGAAGCCTTGGGCGAGGATGCCGTCAATACTGCCTGGTTAATCTTTTTAGAGCAAATCAAGAAGTATGACGGACGCGACTTCGGGCATCTGCCCGGACTGTTGCAGTACCATGTCCATTACGGACTGCTGCACAAGTTTACACGTGGAAAATCTGTCAAGGATTGTTATTATCTGGACGCAGAGGAAGAAGGCGATGAATTGCAAATTGCTGACGAAAAGAATGATATTGACCAGTTGGTGCATAATCAGCTATTGTCCGAAGCAATGAAAAAACTTACAGATGCACAAAGAAATATTATCAAAACAGTTTTCTTTGAAGATAAAACTATGCAATCCTATTGTAAAAAATATGGAATAACTAAGCAATCAGGCTATGTTCACAAAGAACGTGCGCTAAAAAAAATAAAACAAATCTTAGTAAGTTAAACACAAGCGTTCTGCTGCCAGTTCAGCAGAACGTTTTTGTATTTCTACGCTAGTATAAAAACAAGAGTGTCAAGTAAACGGGATTCAATATTTTCTTTTGTCAAGGATTAAGAAAATCTCCTTTTTCAAGTGTCAAAAGTCCGGATAAACCGTACCCTTTGTCAAGGACATTTTTAAGAGAAAGAGAGAAGCAGCAGTTC
>OCAM01001297.1_pt1 | contig 13545 bp, 14 predicted proteins | sample 1538281 | NCBI WGS metagenome assembly OCAM01 (sample SAMEA2580273, study PRJEB22360) | human gut metagenome | biome: human gut; feature: human-associated habitat; material: faeces | place: Denmark | collected 2008/2010 | reverse complement strand
ATTCTACCACCAGTGTGCAAGCACACGTGGTTTCAGACCTTTTGACCCTGACATCTTATAAATTTCAGTTTCCGGTGTATTCGAAATACTGCCAATCGACTGTGATTCTGTAATGCTCCGTATATTCTGAATAGCTGTACCGTACCCGGCTGAAGCCATAATATTGTGCCAGCCCCTGGGATGCCTGTGGGAGAAGATTATTGATGATATCCTCTCTCGCCTGTGCATATACATCCGGATTTGAAAATTCACAGGTGAAAGAATCTTCTTTTTTCTGATAACTTTCTTTCATCTTTTCCATTAATGTAGCTGCATCATAACTTTCATAATACATATTGTTCAGTTTAAAATAATTCAGATTGTCTGAATCACAGACCGGATAATCAGTCACCGCTTTTATCGTATGGTTGCGGTACATCTTTTCATCTGAAGTACATAAGTAATCATAATTAATATTATTTCCCGCATTCGTTTCCGGATTTTCTGTCTGGTCATAAATCGGATCTCCCCATGTCGTGTCTATCTGATAATACTTTCCATTGCACTTGACGATATTCCATGCATGGGCTTCATTATTTTCTCCAGCCGTTCCCTCAACATATAAACATTGAATTCCAAGCTTTTCAAGAAGAAGCTGCGTAGAACGTGCATAACCTGCACAGACAGAACGCTTTCCCACCAATGCACTATATACATTCTGGTTATCCGCAGCATTTTTATCATAATCAACCGTATTGACAAGATATTCAAAAACTGCTTTTATTTTGGTATAATCATCTGCATCTTTGTCTATTCCACTCAGGCACTGCCCAACAGCTTCATCAACCTGGTTTTGTCGTACATCTCTTTCCGCTTTGGTACATGTATACCCCGGTGAAATTTCTGTCCTGTTCTCACTTAGATACTTACTTCCACTCCAGCTCCGATCGCACCAGAAAAGAGTCGGCATATCATACATAATATATTCAAATACCTTTTGCAATTTCGTATCATCTGCCGTACTTACATGAATCACCGTCTCCATATCTTCCAGACCTTTAAGTATTTCTTTATAATACTTCTGTTCTTCTGCACTCAGTTTCTGATAATAATACTTTTGTGCCAGCTCTTCGGTCATATCCTGATCTGGATCTGCATTTTTCTTTTCATCCGTACTTTTTTTCTGCTTCTTCTGCTCTTCAAGCTTTTTCTTTTCCGCTTCCTTTTTCTTTTCTTCCTTTTTTCTATAATCCGCAATCTGCCCCATCGGATTTTTTTCTTCCGAAGGTCCCGCAGCAAGATTCATACCTACGCATCCTATCCCCAACAGAAAAAGGATCACACAAGCAAGAATCATTCCTTTGGGAAACAGTCCCTTTTCTTCTCGTCCCTGACCGCTCATCTTTCTCTCCATCTCTTTAGTATCAGCTTCTATCTATCCCAGATATCTGCTTTAAACCAACTCTGCAATCCTTGACACCCCTACATAAATCTCTGAGATCTTATACCAGGTAGAATAATCTACTGTTCCTGTCACCGGAAGTCCGAATACTGACTGGAACTTCTCCACTGCCTGTGCTGTTGCAGGTCCATAGATTCCGTCTGCCTCTACAGGGACTGTTGCCGGATATGCCTCGGATATCACCCGGAGCTGTTCCTGCATCTGCAGCACCTTTTCTCCACTGGCCCCCTGCTCCAGTGTGTATCCGGGCCAGGAAGATGGTATTCCCGAGATCTCCTGAGCTGTATTGATATACATGTCATCACCGTAATAATAACGTAAGATTTCTATCGCTGTCAATCCCTGATCCCCCAGTGCTTTTGACCCCCACTGGGTCAACCAGTTCGGGCAGCTCACTCTCCGCCCATCACAATACTGCGTCAGGATCGGCTGCCGCACATTGGGTCTTGAAAGATAATCAGCAAACAGTTCATCCACAATCACAGAAATCGAATCAAAAATATTTCTCTCAGGAATCCACTTATGGTCAAAGGCAGTGGAGGAAGTGATCGTGAAATCATACCCTTTATTTCTGTACCACTCCGTATAAACCCGGTTCAGAGTAAACGACATGATTGCCAGTACATTCGCCCGGATCGTATTTTCCGGCCAGGTCGCATAAATCTCACTGGATGCAACATTCTTGATATAATCTTTATATTTAACATAATAATTGGTTGCGGTTGAATCTCTTGGTGAACCATCATGTACCACAATATACTCCGGCACAACCACACGGCTTAAAACAATCTCCCCCGTCTCTGTCACCGGCTTGATCTCTGCCTCTGCGATCTTCGGGGGATAGTCTCCATATAAAGTATGAGCGGGGATAACGAATACTTGATCCTCTTCCCCGCTCACATCTGCTGGTTTCATCTGTATGTTCTGTATTGCCTTTACATTTGCAAGAATCTCCGTTCCTGCAATATTGACCGGTTCAAATCCCGGTGCTTTGATACTCAGCGTATATTCCGAATATGGCTGTCTGTCTTCTTCTATATCCAGACTCCACTCCTCCGGTGGTGCTGCAAGTTCGATTGTCTCCGTCTGTCCTGATGAATCTGTCTGTATCTTTTCCAGCGTACTTTCCGGTACTCCGGTATACGAAATAGAAATTTCCGCCCGTTCCACCGGAAATGCATTCACCGAGGAAGTAACATTGATCTGAAGCGTTCCTCTGTCAACTGCTTCTGTCTGCATGGCACGTAACTGGCTCATGATCTACTCCATGAAATCTATCATCATCTCTATTATATAAACCGGCTTTTCATGATATTCCTGCTAATTTCATAATACCATTCACACCAGTTTCATATTGGTATTTACACGAATTTCATAAGCCACTTTACACCAGCTTCATAATATCATTAAACATCACCACAACCATCAGAACCATCAGAAGTGCAAACCCCGCAAAATGCACCATGCCTTCTTTATCCGGTGATACCCGCTTTCCACGAATTGCCTCAATGATCAGAAATACCAGTCTTCCTCCATCCAGTGCCGGTAGCGGCAGAAGATTCATCACACCGAGGTTTGCCGTGATCAGAATCCCGATATTCATCAGATTCAGGATGATCACTGATAACCCGGCCGGTGCTGCCTCCTGATAAACGCCGTCTACTGCACTGACGATTCCCACCGGACCTGACAGGTCTTTCATTCCGACTCTTCCCGTCACAAGCATCCGAAGACTGTCTACTGTATAATCGATCCAGTATTTGACGGTATAAGCACCATATTTCAGGGTTCCGAAAAATCCGGGACGCTCCATCTTACCTCCGGTCACTCCCAGAAGCGGTGCAGTATCTCCTTCTTTCTGTCTCGGCTCCAGCACTGCTGTATGCGTCTTTCCATCCCTCTTATATGTGATCTCAACTTCTTTTTCTTCTGAATGAGTCAGATTATATAAACTGATATCATTCCAGATATGCACAGAGCGACCACCGATCTTCGTGATCACATCGCCTTCTGAAAGTCCCTGTTCCTGGGCTGAATATCCATCTATCACTCCACCGACAACCGGTGTTCTGTATCCAACCCATGCGATCATAATCATACATAAGATCCATGCCAGGATCAGATTAAAAAGCGGCCCTGCAACAATGACTGACATTCTTGCCCAGACAGATTTACTGTTAAAGCTTCCTTCTGATATATCTTCCACATCATCCTCGCCCATCATGCACGCTCCGCCAAAAGGAAGCAGTTTCACGCTGAACTTTGTCTCACCAAACTGCTTTCCGAACAGCGTTGGTCCAAGTCCCAGTGAAAATTCATCCACACGGATTCCATTCGCTTTAGCAAGAAGGAAATGTCCCAGCTCGTGAATGATTATGATTGCACTGAACAGCAATATCGCTAAAATAATCCCCATATATTACCACCTGTTTTTAATAAATTCATATGTTGCCTGTTCCGTCTTTAGTATTTCTTCTACTGTAGGGGACGGAATATTTTTATGAGCTTCCATGCATGCCTGAATGATCTCCGGGATCTGCAGGTATTTGATCTTTCTGTCTAAGAACATGGCAACTGCCCGTTCATTTGCAGCATTCAGAACAGTCGGGAGAGAACCTCCTGTCCTTCCGGCTTCATAAGCCAGTTTCAGTCCGTAAAATGTCTCCATATCCGGTTTCTCAAATGTGATCTGACTTAAAGCGGCAAAATCCAGTCTGTCTCCCGGAAGAAATCTTCTCTCAGGATAATACAGTGCATACTGGATCGGGAGCTTCATATCCGGTGTGCCAAGCTGTGCGATCACCGCACCATCTTTGTATTCCACCATAGAATGAATGATACTCTGTGGCTGTACGACTACCTGGATCTGATCCACGTCCACTCCGACCAGCCACTTTGCCTCAATCACTTCCAGCCCTTTATTCACCATGGTGGAAGAATCGATCGTGATTTTTCGCCCCATTGCCCAGTTCGGATGCTTCAGGGCATCTTCTACCCGGATATTCTGAAGTTCTTCTCTCTTTTTTCCTCTGAACGGGCCACCTGAGGCAGTCAACAGGATCTTATGCAATGCTTTCTCCTGTCCCCCCTGCAGAGACTGGAAAATGGCACTATGTTCACTGTCCACCGGAAGAATGGAAACGCCCATTTTCTTTGCAAGCGGTATAATGATATGCCCTGCCGTAACTAAAGTTTCTTTATTCGCAAGTGCAATATCCTTTCCTGCCCGGATTGCCTCAATCGTCGGGAGGATTCCGATCATTCCGACGATCGCAGTGACAAGGATCTCCGCTTCAGGTTCTGCTGCCACCGCAAGCAATCCGTCCATTCCACAGAGTACTTTCACATCCAGATCCCGGATCTTTTCTTTCAGTTCCTTTGCCCGCTCCTCTTTCCACACCGCAACAACCTTCGGAGAGAACTCCCGGATCTGCTGTTCTAAAAGTTCTATATTATTTCCGGCAGCCAGTGCCGTTACTTTGATATCCTGATTTGTTCTGACAATTTCCAGTGTCTGCGTTCCAATCGAACCCGTAGAACCCAAAACTGCTATTTTTTTCATGTTCCGTTACACCTCATTTGCTTTTTCTATCCGCTCTTTAAAAAACTTTCCTACAGGAATAATGCGAGATAATAGATGATCGGTGCTGTAAAGATCACACTGTCAAACCGGTCAAGGATTCCACCATGTCCCGGGATCAGCTTTCCGTAATCTTTGATATTATGGTATCGCTTGATCGCTGATGCTGCCAGGTCTCCAATCTGGGAAATCGCTCCGCCTGCTGCTCCGATGATCGCATATCTGAGTACATCTTCTCCCGCATTTCCCCAGTAATTCACTGCAAGTGCATAGAGAATCCCGATCAGTGCTGCTCCGACGATGCCTCCAATTCCACCTTCTACCGACTTTTTCGGACTTAAAATAGGGGCCATCTTATGCTTTCCGATCAGCATTCCCACACAGTAAGCACACGTATCGCATCCCCATGAGCATACAAAGACAAGCCATACTGTAAAAATACCTCCCGGAAGGATTCTCGTCTGATAAATATAGGAAAGCATCACTGCCACATAAAAGACCCCGAAAAAGCCGGCCAGGATCTGCTGTGTATTATACTTAGGATATGCAAATACAAGCACTGCCATCTGACAGATCAGGTATCCCATAAAAAGCATCATAAACCAGTTCAGTGATTCTCCCGGAAGCTGTGGCTTAAAATACAGTAAGGCATAATAACCGACTGCAAATATATATCCCAGGACTCCCGGAGCTTTCTTCTCAATTCCAAATACTTTATAAAGCTCTGTCATTCCGATCAGGCTGATCAGAAGCAGAACCCCGAACAGAAGGCTTCCGCCCGTAATCACCGTGATCAGTGCAATGATCACCAATAGTATTCCACTCAATAACCTCGTCTTAAACATTATTTTTCCTCCTCAACGCCACCAAATCGTCTGTGCCGGTGATTATATTCTTCGATTGCCTTTATCAGCTCTTCTTTCGTAAATGCCGGCCATGGCACATCTGTAAAATAAAATTCTGAGTAAGCAAGCTGCCAGAGCAGATAATTGGACAGTCTCTGCTCCCCGCTTGTACGGATCATCAGATCCGGATCCGGGATATCATGCGTATCCAGATAATCGTTCACTGTCTTCTCTGTAATCGAATCAGGATTTATTTTCCCTTCCCTGCAATCCTCTGCAATCTTCTTAACAGCCCTGGTGATCTCATCCCTGCTTCCATAATTCAAAGCAATCGTAAAATTTAAGCCTCCGTTATTGACTGTTGCCTCTTCCAGCTCTTTGATACGGCTTTTAATATTTTCATCCAGTGGCTCAATATCCCCGATCACCCGGATCTTCATATCATTTTTTGCCGCTGTCTTCAGACAGGTCTTCATATAATTGCGAAGTAATGTCATCAATGCATCTACTTCATTTTTCGGCCGGCTCCAGTTCTCTGTAGAAAACGCATAGACTGTCAGATACTTGATTCCGAGTCGCCATGCTTCCTCACAGATCCGTTCCACATTTTTACTTCCCTGGGCATGACCGTAGTTTCTCGGCATTCCTTTGGATTTTGCCCAACGCCCGTTTCCGTCTAAAATGATTGCAATATGCTGTGGTACATTCATCTATTGCTCCTTTCCTCTCCACCTTACAAAAAATGGAGCCTAAATCATAAGCTCCACTGTTCGTACTGCTCTATAACCGATTAAACCGTCATGATCTCTTTGGATTTTGCCTCGACCATCTTGTCCACCTGTGCAATATACTTATCGGTGATCTTCTGAAGCTCGTCTTCCAGATCCTTGATCTCATCTTCTGAAATTTCCGTTCCTTTCAGCTTCTTAAATGCCACATTTCCGTCACGACGGATATTGCGGACTGCAACCTTTGCTTCTTCCCCTTTTTTCTTTACATCCTTTGCAAGCTCTTTTCTGCGATCCTCTGTCAGCTCAGGGAATACCAGACGGATCGAAGTTCCATCATTTGTCGGGTTGATTCCGATATCAGAAGTAAGGATTGCCTTCTCGATAGCTTTCAGCATGCTTTTTTCCCATGGCTGAATCTGGATCATACGTGCTTCCGGCACAGAGACATTTGCCACCTGCTGGATCGGAGTCGGTGAACCATAATAGTCTACGGCAATCTTATCTAATACATGAGGATTGGCACGTCCTGCACGGATCGTAGCAAGTTCGCCATCCAGATTATTGATCGTCTTTGTCATCTTTACGTCATATGCTGCAATTTTTTCATTCATATCGGAAAATCCTCCTAAACTGTTACTTTTGTTCCTGTAAACTTGCCCTGCATGGTATTCACGATACTGTTCTCTTCATTCAGTCCGAATACCAGCATCGGCATCTTATTTTCAAGACAGAGAATGGATGCTGTCAGATCCACTGCTGCCAGCTTCTGATCGATCACATCCTGAATCGTAATCTCGTCATATTTCACTGCCGCAGGATTCGTCTTCGGATCACTGTCATAAATACCGTCGATTGCCTTTGCAAGAAGCATTGCATCTGCCTCGATCTCGATGGCACGAAGTACTGCTCCTGTATCTGTAGAGAAATACGGATGTCCTGTTCCGCCTGCAAAGAAGATCACTTTTCCCTCTTCCAGTGCTGCAGTTGCTGCATCCTTGGAAAACAGAGAAGTAAAAGCACCACATACAAACGGTGTAAATACTTCGGTCTTCATTCCTACGTGACGGAAAATATCCGATACATAGATACAGTTCATCACTGTCGCCAGCATTCCGATCTGATCTGCTTTTGTACGGTCGATCGTCTCACTGGTTCTTCCTCTCCAGAAGTTACCTCCGCCGGTCACGATCGCTACCTGGATTCCCTCATCAACAAGCTGCTTTACCTGCTTTGCAACACCGATACACGTTGCCTCGTCAAATCCGGTCTTCTTTTCTCCTGCAAGAGCCTCTCCGCTTAACTTTAACAATACTCTTTTCATATCTGTATAGCTCCTTTATTCTGTATTATTACCTTAATTGGAAGTATAACATAACTTTCCACATTTGTCATTTCTTAAATAATCAGCATGGAAAAAAGCACAGTAATGATTCCACAGATCCCGATTGCCAGTCCGCTCATCGCACCTTCTACTTCCCCGATCTCGATCGCCTTGGACGTTCCCACCGCATGACTGCATGATCCGATCGCAAGTCCTGCTGCCACAGGATCTGATACATGGAAGAGCCGAATCAGGAACGGAGCAATAATACTTCCCAGGATTCCTGTAAAAATAACTGCAACGACCGTGATTGGTACAACTCCACCGCCCGGCTCTGAAATACTCACTGCGATCGGTGTCGTCACTGATTTGGGGAGCAGGGATACTGTCATGCTCTCATCCAGTCCGAACAGTCTGCACATCCCGTATACACTTCCCATGGATGCCGCCGATCCCGCCGTACATCCCACCAGGATCGGGAGCCAGTACTGCTTCAGGATATCCAGCTTTGTATAAATTGCAACTGCAAGGCATGCCGTTGCAGGAGCGAGGAACATATTGATCAATTCTCCTCCAACATTATAAGTATCATATGGAATATCAAACACAAGTAATACACCGACGATCAGTACGATTGCAACGATCAGCGGATTGCAGACCGGAGTCTTCAACTTATGATTTAGTTTTACTCCGATCCAGAATGCCACAATACTCAGTGCCACACCGAAATATGGAGATACCATTAATTCTTTCATGCTTTTTTCCTCCTGTCTTTCCACTTTTTCATCAGACGTACTGTAAGCATGACACTGTAAGCTGTCACTGCAAATGTCACAACAGTCGAAATAATGCAGATAATAATCAGTTGAACTGCCGTGCTTTTCAGTTCATCGAAATAATTGATGATGCTTACTCCCGCAGGTACAAAAAAGAATGCCATATTACTCAGAAAATCTGCTTTCTCCTGTACATGCTCGATCTTTAAAAATCCGGTCAGCAGACAGATCAGTAAAAGAACCATCCCGATCACGCTTGCCGGAAACGAAAATGGCAGATAATGCTCGATCACCAGGCTGATCCAGCAGACGCCAAAAATAACCCCGAACTGCTTCAAAATTTTCATTTTCCTTACCTTCTTCATATATAAAATGTTCCTGCTGCGGATCATTTTCCACAGACACTTCACCTAGGTTACCACTCCGGCAGAATGAAGTCAATAAACGGAACACTGAAATCTGTTCCTCTCTTTTCTACTTTTTTGTAAAATTTTCTAAATGACCCTCATAAAATGATTGACATTTTAGTGTCAATGATTTATGATACAAATGTTTTCGCACTTTAAACAACTAAAATTTTACAGTGCGAATGTGATTGTACTTTGGGAGGACATAAAAATGATTATTGTATTAAAGCCAAATACTACAGAAAAAAATATAACCCGCGTTGAAAATCTTGTTACGAACAGAGGTCTTGACACGCATCTTGTCCGCGGAACAGAAATGACGATCATCGGTTGTATCGGTGATACAACTCTGATCGACCCGAGACTTTTCGAGGTTGACGAATCCGTTGATAAAGTCATGCATGTCCAGGAACCTTACAAGCTTGCCAACAGAGCTTTTCATCCGGAAGATTCGATCATTGATGTTTCCGGTGTTCAGATCGGTGGTGACCACCTGGGACTGATCGCAGGTCCGTGTTCCGTTGAATCTTTTGAGCAAGTTCTTGAAATTGCACAGAAAGCCAAAGCATCCGGAGCCAATCTTCTGCGCGGCGGTGCATTCAAGCCCCGTACAAGCCCTTATTCTTTCCAGGGACTTGGTCTTGAGGGACTGGATATTCTCTGTGCAGTAAAAGAAGAAGTCGGTCTTCCGATCGTAACAGAGCTGATGTCTCCAAAATATCTGGATGTCTTCAATGAGAAAGTCGATCTGATCCAGATCGGAGCAAGAAATATGCAGAACTTCGATCTGTTAAAAGAATTAGGTCAGCTTGACCGCCCGATCCTTTTAAAGAGAGGTCTGAATGCGACCTATGAAGAATGGATCATGTCTGCTGAGTACATCATGGCATCCGGTAATGAAAATGTCATTCTGTGCGAGCGTGGAATCCGTACTTTCGAGACCTATACAAGAAATACATTAGATCTCCAGTGTATTCCTGTACTTCGTAAAAAGACTCATCTGCCGATCATTGTCGATCCAAGCCATGCCGGCGGAAAATGGTGGCTGGTAGAGCCAATGGCAAAAGCAGCGATCGCTGCCGGTGCTGACGGACTCATGATTGAGGTTCACAATAACCCGGAGGCTGCACTTTGCGATGGTGCTCAGTCACTGAAACCGGAAAAATACGATGCCCTTCTGAAGCAGGTCAGCCAGATCGCTACTGTAATCGGAAAATCACTGTAAGGAGTTTCATTAATGGAATTAACTGTAAATTTAGGACCGGATACTTATCCTATTTATATTGAAAACGGAATCCTGCCACAGACCGGAAGTTATATCCGTAAATTCTTCACTGGGAAGAAAATCATGATCATCTCAGATGATCATGTGTTTCCGCTTTATGGAAAGACTGTCCTGGATTCCCTGAAGGACTATGAATGCCATTCTCTTGTCCTTCCGCATGGTGAACCTACGAAAAGTTTTCAGACACTTCCGCAGATTTATTCTGCGATGCTGGATGCCAGACTTACCCGAAGTGACCTGGTCATTGCACTGGGAGGAGGCGTGATCGGTGACCTTGCCGGTTTCGCTGCTTCCAGTTTTCTCCGGGGCGTCAGGCTGGTTCAGATCCCGACTTCCCTTCTTGCCCAGGTAGACTCTTCTGTTGGTGGAAAAGTCGCAGTCGATCTGCCACAGGGGAAAAATCTTGTAGGTGCATTTTTTCATCCAAAAGCAGTCATTATTGACCCGGATGTGCTGAATACGCTCCCCCAGCATTTCATCAGTGACGGTATGGGCGAAGTCATTAAATACGGATGTATCAAAGATAAAGCTCTGTTCGATACTTTAGTCCGCCATACTTCTTTTGAAGACCTGAAGCCGGAACTGACCCGGATCATCGCACGCTGCGTTGATATTAAGCGGATTGTAGTAGAACATGACCAGTTTGATACCGGTGAACGGATGTTGTTGAACTTTGGTCATACACTGGCTCATACGATCGAGCAGTATTATAATTATGAAAGAGAAAGCCATGGGGAGGCAGTCGGAATCGGTATGTATCAGATTACCCGGCTTGCTGAAGAAAAGGGACTGACAACCACAGGTTGTGCCGATGCCATCAAAAAGGCTCTGGATATCTACTGGCTTCCAGATCATTGTGATCTGCCAATGTCGTCTCTTACAGATGCTATTGCTTTAGACAAAAAGAATTTAAATAATCATCTGAATCTGGTTCTTCTCCATACGATCGGTGACAGTTATGTCCGCCCTGACAGTCTTGCATTCTTTGATGGAGCAGGACAGATTTAGACTATGAAAAACCGGATGAATGGTCATTTTTCTGCCATTCATCCGGTTCTTTTTATCATTTTTTATCATTCATCTTTAAACTTTTTACAGATATTTTTTAATTGTCGGGATCAATACATTCATATCATTATCTTCTGCCAGAAGAATTCGGTTTCTTTTACAATACTTTCCATGGATCTTCTTTTCCCTCGGAATGTAAAATACAGCTTAACAGTGAATTTTTTACCATATCGCTGACTGCCTGGTCTGTATAAAAGGCCATATGCGGAGTTACAATAACATTCGGAAATCCCCGCAGGATATACAGATCCTTTTTACTTAAAATGTCCGATTTTCTGTCATAATAATACATACCAAATTCGTCCTCAATCACATCCAGTCCGACTGCTCCGACTTTCTCATTTTCCAAAGCATTGATCAGAGCTTTCGTATCGATCAGGCCGCCTCTTGCAGTATTGATGATCACAACTCCATCTTTCATTTTTGCAAAAGCCGCTGCATCCAGCAGATGTGCATTTTCTGCTTCTAACGGCATATGCAGGGTGAGCAGGTCACATTCTTTGTAAATCGTATCAAGATCTGCATACTGTGCATACTTTTTCACTTCTTCATTTTCATAGGCATCATAAGCGTAAATTCTACACCCGAACCCTGACAGATCACGGATGACCGCCCGTCCGATCCTTCCCGTTCCAAGTACTCCCACGGTAAAATTGTGCAGCTCTCCCCCCTGGATTCCAGGCAGTGAAAAGTCATTGATCTCCGCTCTCTGCATGATCCTCTTCATTTTGCGGATTGCCATCAGCATCAGCATCAGCGTATAGTCTGCCACACATTCCGGTGAGTAGGATACATTGCTGACACTCATTCCGAATTTTTTTGCTGCCTGCAGATCAATATGATCAAATCCAATCGTTCTTGTGGAGATCATTTTTACTCCCAGTTCATGAAATCTTTCCACCAGTTGTGCATCGATCTTTGTTGTGATAATACTCAGATATTCATAACCTTCTGCCAGATGTGCATTTTCCAGCGTCGGTGCATCCTTACAGATTCCAAGCTCCACTCCATATTCTTTTGAAAATTTCTGAAAAAACTCTGCCTCATCAAATTCTCTGTAACTGTAAACAAAAATTTTCATACTTCTCTCTCCTCGTCTCCAATATCATTCTATTTTCTCTTCTATCATTCAATCAGACCATAATGTTCCATTGCAAAGGCGATTCCATCCTCTTCCACCGTCTTCGTTACAAACTCTGCATATGGATCCAGTACCGGATCATGGTTCCCCATTGCAACTGCATGTTCCACAAACTGAAACATGGCAAGATCATTGCTGCTGTCACCAAAAACATAGGCATTTTTCGGATTAATCCCGAACTTTTCCATAATAAACCTGCAGGCCGTTGCTTTCGTATAACCTTTCTGGATCACTTCATAAGTATGACTGCCCCGATCCAGTGCCTCCAGCTCTCCTTTGGTATACTCTAAAAAAGACTTCAGATCGCTGCGTTCATCCTCATAAAGGAAAATCTTATCATAAATAAAATCTCCCTTTTCAATGGACTGCTCCATTCCCATTCCTCTTCGGTGAAAATATCTTCTGGAACTCTCCAGTCCGTCAAACCGGCTCATCCTCTCAGGATAATAAACATCTTCCTGCCCTTCTGCAACTACCCCCAAATTACACTCCGTCGCTTTTTTCAGGATTTCCCTTCCACGCTTTTTTTCGATTGAACTTGAAAAAAGGACTTCATCCTGATAAGTAAGATACGTTCCGCATCCGCATAGATATCCGTCAAACTTCAGTCTGCGGATCTCCGGCGGAATACTGCAGATCGTCCTGCCAGTATTGATAAAAAGAAGATGTCCTGCCTGCTGTGCCGCTTTCATTGCATTGATCGCACTGACAGGAACTTCCTTTGTAATCTCGCTGAGTACGGTTCCGTCTATATCAAAAAATAATACTGCTCTGTCCAATTTCTTTTTTCTCCTTCTGTCCGTCCGGCTGATCCGGTGGAACTACTCCGGGTAATTAACTCCAACTTTTTCGGAATCCATTTCCCTATTCTTATAGATGTCGGGGTCAAAAGCCGCCGACTTTGATGCCTACGGATTGCTCCGTGCTACGCACTCCCACAATCCTACCCA
>OCAM01001289.1_pt1 | contig 13590 bp, 5 predicted proteins | sample 1538281 | NCBI WGS metagenome assembly OCAM01 (sample SAMEA2580273, study PRJEB22360) | human gut metagenome | biome: human gut; feature: human-associated habitat; material: faeces | place: Denmark | collected 2008/2010 | reverse complement strand
CATACAGGATTATATTTCAACCGTTGGGAGCCATCAGGAATCCAGAGACCTAGCCGGTATTTTCCTGTTTCCAGGTGTTCCGGAATAATAAATTGTCCTTTGATGGTATGAAGCAAAGGTTTACACTCCGGATCTTTGGGCTGGTATGGTTGGAAGTTGTGAACGTTCGTCTCCGTCAGAAATTCCGTGATCCGGTTCTGTTCATCGATCAGTACAAAATAAACGGGATGTTCATTGAATAAGGTGGAAAAGCCTCTGTTAATCAGGGAGAGGTCCAGTGAGATTTCTTTTCCGGCTGCCGGGTTGCCGTTTATTTTGAGTTGTTGCAGTCCCAGCCGGTAACCCAGATGATCCCGGATATAATCGAATACGTTTCGTGTAGCCGGACTTCCGTCCTGATTTTTAAAGTATTTGTCGGAAACAGGCATATGGTTTTCCGACAGGAATGATTCTTCCAGTGGAGTTTCTTTCCAATACATCATTGAGTATTTATCTTTAGTTCCTTTCTCTTTGTAATTATGGATGGCACTGAGCGAGGTGTAATGTTGCAGGAAAAGCTGTCTGGCTGTCGCTTTGCCGTCGATAACCCATCCGGCTTCCGGATTGTCGGGATCTTCATTCATGCTCCAGGTTCCCCAGGGAAGTTCTCCGTCTACGGCTAAATAAGGACTTTCTTCAACGATTTGGTTGAAATAAGGAGTTCCTTCATGCATGTTCCCGTCCCATTTATGAGGTTTTATAATGATGAAATCATCGTGGAAAGAAACTCTGTTATATGATTTACTTTCTTTGTTTATCAGGTTTTTATATTCCGGGACTCTTACTTGCACCATTCTGTTTTCCGGAGTCATCCAGACTATCTTTTCCAGGATGGTACGTTTGCTGTCATTCGTTTTTTCCAGTCCGTGGAATGAACTGTGCCATTCGCCCCATGCACCGATGAATCCGGCTTGAACAACTTGGATGACATCTGTGTTTTGTGCAAGGAATGGTTTCAGTCGTTCCATATGGCGGAGCACATCTTCCAAGGTAGGGCCACTTCCCGCTCTTCCCATAAAAGCAGTTTCATAAGCAAATCGCAATACGGCTTTTTTACCTAATTCTCTTAGTTTGTTGAAATAGGTATCCATTGTGGTAAAAGCATCTTCCGATAAGTCTTTTCCTACAAATCCGGTGAGATAAAAGTAGCTTTGAACCAGGCTGACACTGTCTGATGCATAGATAGCAGACTCTGATTCTAAATGACTGGTTATATCAGGGAATTGTTTAGGGTTCCAGACATCTTTCCCGCTGGCAATGTCGACTGCTATTTCCAATCGGAAGCCTCTTTCCGGATTATACAGACCTTCCTGTCCGGCAGGGTCGTCGGCATAGATGCCGCAGAAGGTGATTGTCTTTGCTTTTCCGTTGCCTTTGTCCGGATTATTTCCGTGTATACAATTGGCAAAGCAAAAGAATAACCCTGATAGAATAAGAATAAAGTATTTTTTTTGTTTCATGAGATATGATTTAAGAGAGAATAAGCCCTATACTACTAATATAACTAGTATAAGGCTTATCTGTTTTTATAATTAATCAGTTTTTACCATAAAGGATTCTGAACCAGAAGCCGGCTTTTTTGTATTTCATCCTGTGGTATCGGATAAAGGTACATGGCACGTCTCCAGGCACGGTTTTCAAGAAGAATGCGGGTAAAGAAAGAATTGTTGGCTCCGATCGGCTGATCTTTATATCCATTCATGTTCATTGAATGGAGAACGCTTTGGTCTGCCTCTTCACCTTCTCCGCAAATCATCCAACGGCGGATATCGAAGTAGTGCTGTCCTTCCATAAATAATTCCACAGTACGTTCGCGTTGAATCATTTTTCGTTGCAGTTCCTGATTGCCGATGATATTCTTTTTACCGGAAGCGGCCAGTTCTTTATATCCGGGAATACCGGCACGTTGTCTTACCAAATCCAGGTATTTGATAATATTGGGATCGTTCGGATCTATTTCATTACAAACTTCTGCATAGTACAGATAAAAGTCAGCTAAACGGAAAAGAATGGAAGGACGGGCCCAGGCCTTCAAATAATTCCCGGTAAACAGGATTTGACGGTTTTTGAATTTAGTTGGCAGGTAACCGGTACGAGGGTTATCGGCAGATGAGTTGTCGCAGCCTTCCCCTTTGGCAAATCCGAGTGTGTAATCGGGTCTTCCCACCGGTTGAATATGCCAGCTTTTACCTTCATACCCTACACCGGCATAGAAACGCGGTTCGCGGTTGGCATACATATTGAACACATTGGTATCTACCCGCTTGTTTTCGTTACATGGGTTGACTACATCGGTAAAACCATCTTCTTTATACAGGCTACCCGGATCGTCGATTGTTAATCCGTCTTTAACGAAGAAGGCATCCACTAAATCCTGAGATACTCCAAGATATCCCCAACCAGTGTAGCAGTCTCTGGGGTTGGTGTTCTGTTCCATTGTCGAACCGTTCCAAAGGTTGTCTCCGGTAGCCCACAATATTTCGTCATTGTAGTTCTGGAATAATTGATAGACCGATTCGTCCGGATTAATGCTTCCATCTGTATTATATACGGTAAACAAAGTGTGTTTGTTTTGTTCCGCATTATTTAACAGATCTTCCAGGCGGCTTTTAGCGGTGACCCATCTGTTGGCATTGTAAGAAGCAAATATTTTTTTACCGTCGGTATTGGCAACATCCAGTGATTCTTTGTAACCACCATTGAATAGCGGCGAAGCTGCATATACCCAGAGCTTGGCTCTTAATGCTTTAGCTGCGGTCACTGTTGGACGGACAATCTCATTCAGATTGTACCGGTCGTTTCCGGTAGCTGAATGATTCTGGATAATTGATTCAGGCAGGTCGCCGGATTCGATGACTTCTTTTAATAGGTTATCGATGTATTCAACGGTTTCATCCACAGATGCTCTGGCATAATCCAGCCCTTTATCTTCCGGATCGGCTAGTTCATCCAGGATAGGAACCGGGCCATACAGTTCGAAGAGTGAGAAATAACTGTAAGCGATAAGGTATTTTGCTTCAGCCTTCATTCTCTTAACATCTGCCTCCGTTAATTGATATTGGTCGTTAATGTTACCTTTAGGATTTACTCTTTCCAGAAAAATATTAGCATCACGAATATATTGATATAAGTCTTTCCAGCGTTGTTGGAATGGCGCATTAGCAGAAGTGAAACCGGATATCATTTCACTCATACCGACACCACTAAGTGTTGTTTCTCCACACATGGATACCCAAACCCCGGAAAATCCATTGGCTTTATTCTTACCGATACTGGAATATTCTGAAATACTGTTGAACAAATTACCATGCCAACGGCGCATGTAGTTCCTAAAGGTAAAAACTTCATCTAATGTAAGGTTTTCTGCCACTTCATCCGACACGTCCAGATAATCACTACAACCTGTGAGGGCAAGAGTTAAAAAGCATGCAGAAGCAATTGATGTTATTTTATTTAAGAATTTCATATTTGTTGTTTTTAAAATGTGACTTCTAATCCAAGAGAATATGTGCTACAGATAGGATATTTGGCACCTGAATTTGCACTACCTAATTCAGGGTCCCAGAATTTGATGTTATCCCAAACTGCCACATTGTTCCCTTGCAAATAAACTCTCAAATTTTTCATACGGAGCTGCTTGAGTATTTTATCATTGAATTGATAACCGATTTCGATGTTCTTCAGTCGGAGAAATCCTGCATTGCGATACCACCAGGTGCTCTTCTCCGTATTATGGTTGAAGTTGCTGGTATGCAAACGTGGAAAAAAGACATCTTGATTGTATGGATTCTCTGCTAACCAACGGTCTGAAATTTCTGTCCGGCCCGAGCCGTTATCAACCCCTTGTGTGAATGGAAGCAGGGCATAATTGTTTGCTAACATATTGGCAGATGTATGTGCTGTTCCTTGGAAGAAGACACCAACGAAGAATCCTTTCCATTCAGCATTTACTCCGAATCCATAGACAATTTCCGGTGTCGGTTGATAGTATTTATGATCATAAGTACGGTCATAAGAGTCGATGACACCATCATTATTTAAATCTTTATATTTGATATCACCAGGGGCAACATTAGCTGCGGGGGTGGGTAGACCGTCTTTCAATTTATAAGTCTGACCGCCATATTCGTTTGTTGTAATATTGAAATCATCCGGAGTATAAAGTCCTTCCGCAATATACAGTAATGGTTTGTCGATGGAGTTTCCTGTATATGTCTGATAACCGTATTTCTGAGGGATTTCGTCTCGTTCAAGGATCTTATTTTTTGCGTAAGTCAAGTTCCCACGAGCAGAGAGATCTACATTTCCTACTTTTTGTTTCAGTATAAGATTGGCGTCGACTCCCTGATTTCTAACAATACCGAAATTCTGGTATGGCTTTACCCGGAGACCGGAAACGTTTGAAACGGTTTCTCTTTGCAATAAGATATCGCTACGACGGTTATAGAAATAATCGGCACTGACATCGACACGACCTCTGAATAATCCCAAATCAATACCTGTATTCAGCTTTTTTTCAATTTCCCATGACAGGTTAGGCATGGCGAAGCTACCTTCTGCAATCCCATTGCCAGGAGAGTTCCCTTTACCGCCATTGGCTCCTGGTGTTAGTCCGAAACTGTAACTATTAAGACCTGTATTAATATTTTCTCTGTATGGGAAACGTGTATCTTCACCAATATTATCATTTCCGGTTATACCGTAAGAAACTCTCAATTTCAGTTTGCTGATATAATCTTCCGCTCCTCTCATGAACTTTTCATGGCTAACAAACCAAGCTGCACCTACGGCAGGGAAAATCCCCCATCTATGGCCTTGTGCAAAGTTTTCACTACCGGTCATACCCATACTCGCTTCCAGCATATACCGGTCATCGTATCCGTAAGTTGCACGGGCAACCACACTTTGCTTGCGATATGGTAAGAGTTGCAAACCATCTTTATTCTGATATTGCGTTTCTTTTTGCATATACAATACCATACCGGTTACATCGTGTACTTTATTGAAGGAACGTTGATAATTCAAAGAGGCTTCCAAATAGATTTTTTTCGTCCCGTCACGACCGGATATGGCGGGATTGCTCAGAGCGGAACTTTCTTTGATTGTTTTCTTATTGAGGGTTCCGTCTTCATTTCTGCCTAATGCATAAAAGGTTTGCGGAGTTTTTGATCTCTTCATGGTTGAATAGAAGTCGGCATCAAAGCTGACAGACCCCTTTACAGATAATCCTTCTGTGATGAATTTTAGGTCTTGCTTCAACGTTACTTTGGTTTGTAAGAAAGCACTCCATGTTTTACTGTATCCACTATTGTTTAACATGTTGTATGGCTGATATTCAACACCCCATCCGGGAGCTCCATGATCCGAGGCAGTATCGTCAGAATAGTACATCGGAATAACATGTACGGGGAAGTGGCTGATATAATTGAAGATTTCATCCGAAGTATATCCCGGTTGATTTTTCTTCAAGTACTGTCCACTCATATCGATAGAAAGTTGAGTCGTTTTTGTCAGGTCCATATCTACGTTGGAACGCAGGTTGAAACGTTGCAATCCGATATTGGCATTGTAATCCTCTTTGGGAGTAGAATCGAAGATACCATCTTCTGAATAGTAAGCTCCGGAAGCAAAAAAACGTACTTTCTCGGAACCACCTCTGAAGTTTACCGTATATCTCTGGCTTTGTGTATGATCCTGAAGCAAATCATACCAGTTTACAGAAGGATATAAATCCCTGTCTATACCGGTTCTGTATTTTTCAAGTGTTTCGTCGGTATATTGAGGATTAAAATACTCTTTGTTCGGATTGCCTTGGTCATTCCACAATGCTTCATTATATAATGACAGGTAATCATAAGAATTTAAAGTCTCAGGCATGCGTGTCGGAGTGACAATACTGTATTGTGCGCTGAAATTGACAGATGTCTTTTGGGCTTTACCGCGTTTGGAAGTAATCAATACAACACCATTCGCACCTTCTGCACCATAAACGGCAGTAGCAGCAGCATCCTTTAATACGGTGAAACTTTCGATTTCATCTACATCGATATCGTCCATACTTCTGGGAACACCGTCTACTAATACTAGAGCAGATGTACCGCCGGCATATGAACTTTGTCCGCGAATATAGAATGCAGCAGCATCGTTACCCGGCTCACCGCTTCTCTGTACGGCAATTACACCGGCAATTTGTCCGGCCAACGTGTTGCGCAGGTTACGCTGTTTTACATTTAACTCAGCCGGTCCGATCGTGTTCAATGAAGATACAACGCTCTCTTTTTTCTGTTGGCCGTAACCGATCACAACAACGTCTTCCAATCCTACGGAGGCTTCCATCATGCGAATGTTGATGTTAGCTTCGCCTTTGTAGGTTTTTTCTTCCGTATTAAATCCGATATATCGGAACTCAATGACGTCGCCTTCGTTGACGTCATTGAGTATATATTTACCGTCCATATCTGTTGTAACACCATGGGTGGTACCTTTGATAGTAACTGTTGCCCCGATAACCGGATTGCCGTCAGCATCAGTCAATAAACCGGTAACGGTTTTTTTTTGCTGGTTGGTATTTAGTACTCCGGTGTTTTCTTTTGTTGGTGATTTTTTGACAATGATCTGTCGACCTTTTATGGAATAGGTGTCGTTTGTTCCGGCAAAGATTTCATGAAGAATTGTCTGAACAGGTTGATCGTTCAAGTCTATGGATACTTTTCTATCCAGGTCGATTTTGGTACCCTGGTAGATAAAAATGAATTCACTGTTTTTTTCGATATAGGAAAATACATCCCGTACCGTTTTGTTGTTCATTTTTACAGTTAAATAAACTTGTGCCGAATAATTTTCGGTTAAATTGGCTGTAGCCTCTGCTGCAATGCATAATAAACAGCCACTTAAACAAATACTTTTTAGATAATTAAATCTTTTAGATTTGATACTCTTTTGTTTTTTCATACATTTGTGTGTATTTTTTAGTAACGAACTAGATTAATACTTTCCTGAGCCAGGCAATATGACGGTATTGTCTGGCTTTTTCAGTATCATATACTTTTCTCTCTTGAGGGGGAGATGTGGAATTTCCCTTTTCATTTTGTGTGTTTATTTCATAAGCAAATATATTTTAGGTTAAACAATCATTTATTGAAAGATCCGGATACTCCCGTCCGGCTCGGTTTTATATTTAATATCCAGTAACTCTGTAAGAATATCTAAAGAGTTATTTATACCACTCTTTAAGTCCAGTTTTCCTGAAACCGGATATGAGGCTATGGATGGATCACATTCGATATGAACGCCATAATAGCGTGATAGGCGTGTAAATACATCTCCGACGCGATGCTCTGCAAACAGCATGATGTAATCTTTCCATGAAATGTATTCATTTACATCTACGATGCTGACTGTTGATTCTCCGTGGGTAATAGCGATTTTCTCATTGGGTTTGATCGTGGTTTTCTGATTGTTGTTATCCACTTCCACTTTACCTTCTACCAGTACGACGGATGCTATAGCGTCGTCTTTGTAGGCGGAGACATTAAACGTTGTGCCCAATACTTTTACATCGAAATCCTTTGTCTTAACGAAGAATGGACGTTTGGGGTCCTTGGCTACTTCCAGGTAAACCTCTCCTTCTACAAGAATTTCTCTTTTGTTTTTATCGAAGTCGGAAGGATAAATAACATGACTTCCTGAATTGATATACATAGATGTTCCGTCTGAAAAGGTTATGGTGGCCCTTTTTCCTTTCGGGACGATAATGTGGTTGAGCTTTTCTTTGTGACGGACGGGGCTTTCTTTAGTAACATCTTCTTTGTTTACCTGTAGTGTCCCATTTTTTTTGTATTCCAGAGAAGCTTCGTTGGAGAGTTTCATCCGGTCGTTTTGGGTGATCAGGGTGATCTCTTTATCCTGATGAGGTATGCTATCGTTCAATAAAGATGTCGCCAGCATATCCCAGTCGTAGGAGTTTGGCGAATATAGAAAGTTGATTGATAAGGCTGCAATCAATAACGATGCGGCAGCAGAAGCAGCGTAAAGCCATAGTTTTCTCCGTTTGTGTTGTATCTGATAGCTGTTTTTCAGATCTTCCAGAGATTGTTCGATTCTTTGCAGGTCAACCTTTTCGGTTTCCTGTATATGATCGATCAATGCCTGTCCGGCCTTTTTGAAAGAAGTTTTCTGTATGTTGTTTTCTGCTTTGTTCATCCTTTTTTCGTTGTCTCTCTATTATAAGTACGGCGAAATTGGGAAAAGGTACTTGTAAGAAACCGAAAAAAGTTATTTTTTATTCAGAAAAAATATTTTACGTAATTGTACGAGTGACTGGGATAGTCTGTTTTTGCTGGATTGATAGTTGATATTCAATATGTCGGCAATTTCTTTGTGAGAGATACCTTTGATATAAAAAAGATATAATATTTCTTTTTGTTTGGCAGAAAGTTCCTGATAAGCCAACGACAGATTGCTTATATCTTCTTTAAGGGCAGATTCTTCTTCTGTTGTAGTGTGATATACTTCCGGTATTTCGTCAATGAAGATGAAATCATTGTGTTTTTCTTCTTTTTCAAGACTGTCCAGCAGATTGTTGCGGAAGGCTTTAAGTAAATATCCTTTTACAGAGGGTGTGGCTGATAAGTTCCGTGATTTAGACATCAGTTTTATAAACAAATTCTGAATGCAGTCTTGCACCAGATCCTGATTGGCAGAAAGTCTGCATCCGTAATTCAAAAGTAATGGATAGTATCGTCTGTATATCTGTTCAAGGGCTTCTTTGTCCCCTTTCAGATAAAGTGACCATAATATTTCGTCAGACTGATTTTCCATTAATGAGTATTTGAACTGTTTAAAACAATATGGATAAATTTAAGAAATCTCCTCCTATCTCGTCTGCAAATGTATGATATTTTTGTGGATAGGGTAATATTATTTCATTGTAAGTATTATATAAAACAAAAAATAACAGGATGAAGGCTATATGAAAAAGGGGTTTATAAAACAAAAAAGCCTGTCTCGTATCAGGTATGAGACAGGCTGATTTTTAAATTGTATCAAGAATAGAGTATTCTATTTACCAGAGTGGATTTTGTATCAAGCTTGGTGATTTTTCGATTTCATTATGAGGAATCGGATACAGGTACATTGCTCTAACCCATTGATGTTTTCTTATCAGTTTCCGGTGATAGAAAGAATTCGGATCAGAAGGAGGCAAATTGTCGTAACCGTCTACATTCATTCCCCAGTATACGGTTTGGTCGGCTTCTTCTCCGGCATCGCAAATCATCCAACGACGAATGTCGAAATAACGTTGACCTTCAGAAAACAGTTCCACTTGGCGTTCTCTGCGGATAGCATAAGCCTGGGCTTCATAATCACCGATAATACCTGTTTTTTTACCTGTATTTTGTAGTTCTCTATATCCGGGAATACCAGCTCTTTCTCTAACCATATCCAAGTATTTAATAATATTCGGATCGTTCGGGTTGATTTCGTTACATACTTCTGCATAATAGAGATAAAAATCGGCTAAACGTAGTAGGATAGACGGACGAGCATGCTTTTTTAAATAGGAACCGGAGTTGTACATTTCTTGATTGTTGCGTTTATACAGTAGATAACCGGTATAGTGTTCGCGTCCGGCGATATACTGAGAGTTGTTCCCTTCTCTGGAAAAATTTACACTCCATCCTTCCGAAGGTTGAATATGCCAACTTTTGCCTTGGTAAGTTACGGCATGATAGAAACGGGGTTCGCGATTTACATACATGTTGAATATATGTTTATCTATCTGCGTTTTTTTGTAAGCGCAAGGATTTTCGATGTCGCTAAAACCTGTTTCGTCATGTTCCGGATCTTCGTTAATATCGAGTCCATTTTTAGTGAAGAATGCATCGACTGCCTGTTGAGAAACACCGATACCGCTAAATCCATCCATAATTGCTGTCGGACGGCAACGACGGTCTAAATGTTGTCCGTTGTTGACTTCACTCATATAGGATTGACTGGTAGCCCAAATGATCTCTTTATTATATTCTTGGAAAACACGATAAACCGATAAGCTAGGTTGTTCTTTTCCTTCTTTGTCGAATACACGGAAGAGTTCGTAATGATTATTTTCAGCAAACTTAAGGAATGTCTCCAGATGTTTTTTTGCAGTATCCCATTTTCCTGGATCTTTGGCTGAAAACAGATGTTTTCCGTCATTGTTTACTAAATCTAACGCTTCCGCATAACCACCGTTGAATAGTTTGCTGGCAGCATAGACCCATAGTTTAGCACGTAAAGCCAAAACAACCGCTTTAGTGGGACGAACCATTTCGTTCATGTTTTCTACTTCTTCTCCGGTAATCTCATCTATTTTACGCAATGTTTCAGGTAGATTGTTTTCTTCCAGTACTTCTTGATATAAATTGTCAATATAAGTAACCATTTCATCCACAGAGCCCCTTGCATAGTCGAAAGAGGTAGTAGAAGGGTCCTCGATACCATCAATGATAGGAACGGGGCCATACAATTCAAATAGGGAAAAGTAAGAATAGGCAATAAAAAACTTAGCCTCTGTTTTCATTCTGTTGATATCTTCTTCAGTCAACTTTTCCTGATCGGTAGTAACTCCGATCGGTTTGGCATTTTCGATAAAGAGGTAAGCTTGCCGGATATATTGATATAAAGGAGCGAAACGGTGAAAGTTGGCGTTACTGGCATTAAAGCCATTAACCATTTCTGTTTTTATACTTCCATGGCAAATAGATGTTTCTCCACACAGAGTTGCCCAAGGATTTTTTAATCCGTTAGGTTCCCAAAAGTATTGTGAATATTCAGAGATACAATTAAAGATATTTGCATGCCATCTTTTCGTATATTTTACATTATCGAAAACTTGCTCAATCGTTAGATTGCTGGCTAGTTCATCGGAAACATCCAAGTAATCGCTGCAGGCAGAAAATGTTAAACAAGCTCCGGCTAGTATAGATATAATTGTCTTTTTCATTTTGTATATATTTTTAGTAATTAGAAACCAAACTCTACACCGAGAGTCCATGTCATATTAATCGGATATTTGATTCCAGATCCGGCTGATCCTAATTCCGGGTCCCACATGCCGATATGATCCCAAACGGCAATATTATTCCCTTGTACATAAATACGAGCATTTTGAATTGCCATTTTTCGTAGCATCTCTTTGTTAAAAGTATAGCCTAATTCTATATTTTTCAAACGCAAGAATGAAGCGTCACGATACCACCAGGTACTGTTGAGCTTATTATGGCTAAATTCTTCGGTATGTAATCGAGGAAATAATACATCTTGATTTTCCGGATTCCGGCTACTCCAATGATCGAAACCTTCTCGGCGTAATGATCCTAATTGACCGAAAGAAAATGGGACAAAATCACGTGAACCATTTAGGTTCATGGAGGCTTTTGCTACTCCTTGAAAGAATATACCGGCATAAAATCCTTTGTATTCTGCATTTAATCCGAATCCGTATACCAATTCAGGGTTTTCAGCGTAAAATTTATGATTATAAGTCTGGTCGTAACTATCGATTTTGCCGTCTCCGTTTAAGTCTAGGTATTTGATGTCACCTGGAGAAACAGCGGCGCTAGGTACAGGCAATCCTTCTTTCAGACTGTAACTTTTACTTCCGTTTTCCGGATTTTCTGTAATAATAAAATCATCTGCCGTATATAAACCATCTGCAATGTATAATAATGGGGTTTTTAAACTTTGTCCGGTATAACGCTGATATTCATAACGGGGAGAAACTTCGTCATATTCCATGATTTTATTTTTCGCGTATGTAAAATTTCCTCGAAAGGAGAGGTTTACATTATTGATGCTTTGTTTTACTACAATGTTTCCATCCAAACCTTTGTTTGTTACTTTTCCAAAGTTTTGCCAAGGACTTTGTCTGAATCCGGTAACGGCACTAACCGTTTTTCTTTGCATTAGAATATCTCGGCGATCATTTTTGAAGAAATCGACACTCATATCAATTCTTCCTCTCAGTAATCCTAAATCGAAACCTATATTTTTCTTTTCTTCTATTTCCCAAGAAAGGAATGGAGCTGCAAATAAGTTTTCGATAATACCTTTTCCTTGGTCGTTGGTTCCTCCTCCGTTGGCGCCAACATTGAATCCGAAATTATAACCACCTGCATCAGTTTTCAATGAACCACGATAAGGAAATCGTGTTCCTCCCACATTGTCGTTACCTGTGATACCATAGGATGCACGAATTTTTAGTTTGTTGATAATATCTTCTGTTCCTTTCATGAATTTCTCGTTACTAGCATACCAGGCAATTCCGACAGCGGGAAAAATACCATAACGGTGTCCTTCTGCAAAATTCTCGCTACCAGTAAGACCAAAGCTGCCTTCCAACATATAACGATTATCATAACCGTATGAACCACGGGCCACTATGCTCTGCTTTTTATAAGGTAAACCGCTACCCTGTGTTTGTCTTTCTTTTTGCATATACAGTAATAATCCGGAAACATCATGAACGTTATTGAATATACGTTTATAGTTTAATGAAGCTTCTAAATAAACCCGTTTTTCACCGCCCTTACTAGCTTCTGAGTGATCAGTCAGGTTAGGAGCACCTTCATTGATTTGGATATATTCTTTTTCTCCGGCATCATTGAGTTGCATCATATAACTGGTTGGTGTTTTAGTTCGTTTGGTTTTTGAGTTATAATCTGCATCAAAACTACCGGATAGCTTGATGTTTAATCCTTCTGTGATAAAATCTAATTTTTGGGTTAAAGTCAGTTTGGATTGTAAATTAGCATACCATCCATCTGTATAACCAGATTCGTTCAACATATTATAAGGATTTCCTGTACTTCCGTTATAAAGTCTGTATTCCGAGAAAGTTCCATCTGAAAAGCGTAATGGAAACTGGTTTGGAGCGAATTGGAATATATTATTAAATATTGTTTGTGTTTCAACAGCAGGATTATGTGAATCTGTATACTGTCCGCTAATATCTACGGCTAACAAAGTTGTTTTTGTCACATCTATATCAATGTTAGAACGTATATTATAGCGACTCAACCCTATGTTTGCATTATAATCTTCTGTTGATTGTGAGTTGAACATACCATCTTCATGATAGAAAGAACCGGAAACAAAATAACGAACTTTATCGCCACCACCACGCAAATTTAAAGAGACTCTTTGATTGAATGTTTGGTCTTTTAGTAGACTGAGAAAGTCTGCATTTGGATATAAATCGGGATCTTCGCCGGTTCGGTACATTTCTAAATCATGATCGGAATAAGGATTGATAAACCCGGAAGCCGGAGCTCCGGCAACTTCCCAAGCAGCTTCATTATAGAGTTGTGCAAATTCGTATGAATTAGCTAAATTAGGAAGACGGGTGGGTTTGGCAATCCCGAATTCAGCACGTACATCTAATGTTGGTTTTTGTGAAGAACCACGTTTGGAAGTAATTAAAACAACACCATTCGCACCTTCTGCTCCATATACGGCTGTAGCAGAAGCGTCTTTTAATACAGTGAATGATTCTATTTCATCAACAGTGAT
>OCAM01001272.1_pt1 | contig 13865 bp, 15 predicted proteins | sample 1538281 | NCBI WGS metagenome assembly OCAM01 (sample SAMEA2580273, study PRJEB22360) | human gut metagenome | biome: human gut; feature: human-associated habitat; material: faeces | place: Denmark | collected 2008/2010 | reverse complement strand
AGTCTCACAAACCGGACGTGCCACACTGGGCGTTCGCTTGATGAAAATGGAAAACGAGGCGAAAGTTGTTACCATGGCGACTGTCGAACCAGAAGAAATCGAAGCAGAAGAATCCACCAATCAACCAACTGAGTAAATAAAAGCTGCAAGCAAAAAGACCATAAAATTCAGAAGTCGTTTTTAAACTTTTGGATTTTATGGCTTTTTGTTGTCACGCATGCTATTTCATCGGTTTCTTGGAATTTAGCAGGATAAAATTATTTTTGTCTTAGCCTCGTTCTTCATACGTAACTATATAGTGAGAAGAGAAGAAACCGAGCGAAAAGAAATTTCTTGCGTTTTCACAGCAAATTCTGTATAATTTGTGTTTGTGAGTAGTCTAAAGACAACTCTCTCTGCTCTTAGAGAATTAAGAGCCAAAGTCCATAGGGAGGTGAAAAATCAATGAACAATACGAACTATGAAATTTTATACATTATTCGTCCAAACATTGATGAAGAAGCAAAATCAGCTTTAATCGAACGTTTCGATTCAATCTTGAAAGATAACGGAGCAGAAGTTATCGAATCAAAGGATTGGGAAAAACGCCGTCTAGCGTACGAAATGAACGGATTCCGTGAAGGTATCTACCACATCGTTAAAGTTTCTTCTCCATCATCAGCAAGCGCTGTTAGCGAATTTGATCGTCTTGCTAAAATCAATGACGATATCGTTCGCCACATGATTGTGAAAGAAGAAAAATAATTGTTTCACGTGAAACAAAACGATGAGGAGATGATGAATCTTGATTAACAACGTTGTATTAGTTGGAAGATTAACAAGAGACCCAGAATTACGTTATACTGCAAATGGTGCCGCTGTAGCAACTTTTTCTTTAGCTGTCAATCGTAATTTTACGAATCAAAGCGGTGAAAGAGAAGCAGATTTCATCAACTGTGTGATTTGGCGCAAACCAGCAGAAACGTTAGCGAACTATGCTCGCAAAGGTACGCTTCTAGGGGTGACTGGTAGAATTCAGACTAGAAACTACGAAAATCAACAAGGTCAAAAAGTATATGTGACAGAAGTTGTGGCAGAAAACTTTCAATTGTTAGAATCTCGTAATGCTTCAGAGCGTCGCGGGACAGACACTGGCTTTAGTGGGAATCAATCGACAACATTTAACAATAATCAAACTCAAACATCTCAACCATCAAACGGAATGCCTAATTTTGATCGCGATACTTCTGATCCATTCGGAAGTTCATCAATTGACATTTCAGACGATGACTTACCATTCTAGAAAATTTTTGATAGGAGGGAAATAGGATGGCACAACAAAGAAGAGGCGGACGTAAACGTCGTAAAGTAGATTATTTAGCAGCAAATCACATTGAACATGTTGATTACAAAGATATCGAATTATTAAAAAGATTCATTTCTGAACGTGGCAAAATTTTACCACGTCGTGTAACAGGTACTGGCGCTAAAAACCAACGTAAACTAACGATTGCAATCAAACGCGCACGTATCATGGGTCTATTACCATTTGCTACTGAAGAATAATCAGCCCGAAAGAATCTCACTTTGTGAGGTTCTTTTTTTCATGCACTCATGCGGGATGGATGTTTCATGTGAAACATAGTACCAGCTAGGAGTGTATTCAACTTTATGGTAGAATAGAGTATGAGTTTCGCAAACTAAGCGAACAAGTAGTCAATGGCTATTAGAATTAGGGGACTAATTGGTAAAATATGAGGAGTAGAATTATGACAGCGATAGGGATTATCTCATTAGATAATTATGATGACATCATTGATCGAATGGATGATAAATATGTTTCAGCGTTGAATACATTAATCACGACGATGATATCAGATTGGGCAAACGATAACCATATTTTTTATAAGCGCATCAACTCTGAACGATACTTTTTTGTTGCAAAAGAAGCTGATGTTGACCGGATGAAAGAGCATCAGTTTGTGCTCTTGAAGCAAGTCAAAGAAGCTGAGATCAATAGTGAGTTCGTGTTGACATTGAGCATGGGCATTGCATATGGCGATGCTGAGATCGAGAAGATCGGCGAGATTGCGCAAAATAATCTTGACTTGGCACAGGCTCGTGGTGGTGATCAAGTGGTCGTCAAAGACACTGATCCAAATGCTAAGCCCCAATTTTTCGGGGGTAATACGGATGGGACCATACGACGTACAAGAACACGTTCTCGAGCTATGAGTTTGGCGCTAAAGAAGATCTTCTTAGAAAATCAAAAAGTATTTATTATGGGCCATCGTTTCCCTGATATGGATGCTGTGGGGGCAGCTTTTGGGATTGCTGGCTTAGCTAAATTGGCCAATCGAGAAGCGTATGTCTTGCTCAATCGGGAAGAAGTCAATCCTGATATGACGCGCTGTTTGAGCGAATTGGATAAATATACAGAATTATCTGAGATGGTCATAACTGAAAAAGAAGCGCTGCAAAAAATTGATCATCGTAGTGTCTTGGTGATGGTAGATTACCATAAGCCATCACTGTCAATCTCGCAAACGGTCTATGATGCCTTTGAAAAAATTATTATCATCGATCACCATCGACGGGGAGATGAATTTCCCAATAAGCCACTCTTAACGTATATTGAAACGTCAGCTTCCTCAGCGTCCGAATTAGTATCGGAATTTATTCAATTTCAAACCAATCGTAAAATACGATTGCCTAAATTTGTACCGACGTTATTGTTGGCTGGAATCTACGTGGATACGAAGAGCTTTGCTGTCCGTACGACGGGGAAAACATTTGATATGGCTAGTTTCTTAAAAACACAGGGGGCTGATATTGCATTAGTCCAGTACCTTTTGAGTTCTGATTTGGATTCGTATTTATCGATTAGTCGCCTTGTCGCCCGAAGTGATTATTACCGAAAAGATATCGTAGTATCCGTAGCAGATGAACGAGAAGTATACGACGGTGTGACAGTCGCCAAAACAGCCGATACCCTACTGTCATTAAATGGTATTCATGCGTCATTTGTGATTACCAAACAAGCAGGTGATGTGATTGGCATTAGTGCTAGGAGCTCGGGGACCATCAATGTCCAGACCATCATGGAGGCACTAGGCGGAGGGGGCCATTTCACCAATGCTGCTACTCAAATCAAAGGGAAAACCTTAGATGAAGTCCAGCAAGAGCTATTTCAAGAATTAGATAAACTAGAACGTACCAAGGAGTGACCAAGATGAAAGTAATTTTTTTAGCAGATGTAAAAGGCAAAGGAAAAAAAGGTGATGTTAAGGAAGTACCCACAGGATATGCCCAAAACTACCTTCTTAAAAAGAATTTGGCAAAAGAAGCAACAAAAGAAAGTATTTCTGCGTTAGCTGGGAAGCAAAAAGCCCAAGCGAAACACGAAGAAGAAATTCTAGCTGAAGCAAAAGAATTAAAAAAAGTCTTAGAAGATGAAAAAACAGTCGTAACACTAAAGGCCAAAGCAGGCCAAGATGGACGTCTATTTGGCTCGATTCCATCAAAACAAATTACCGATGCACTTGAAAAACAATACAGCATCAAAGTCGATAAGCGAAAAGTTGATTTGAAACAACCAATTAGAAGCTTGGGCTATACAGATATCCCAGTGAAGTTGCATCCTGAATTGACTGCTTCTATCCGGGTTCATATTGAAGAAGGTAAATAATCTAGAGTAAAAGAAGCATAGGAGCGTAACGGATGAATGAAGTTTGGCAAGATCGCATTCCGCCACAAGATATTGAGGCAGAACAAGCTGTTTTAGGTGCGATTTTTTTAGATAATGACACCATCATTGATGCCATGGAGATTCTTGAACCAAGAGCCTTTTATCGCCGTGCGCATCAAATTATTTTTCAAGCAATGATCCAATTAAACGATCGTAACGAAGCGATTGATGTCATTACGTTGAAAGCAGAACTAGAAAGTACACAGTCATTGGAAGACATCGGTGGCATCTTGTACTTAACAGAGCTAAGTCAAGCGTCACCTTCAGCAGCAAGTATTAGTTATTATGCGAAGATTGTCGATGACAAAGCTGTGTTGCGTAATTTGATTCACACAGCCAATCAAATCGTAACCAAGGGATTCGAACAAGGCGAGGATGTTCAATCAATCGTCGATGATGCAGAACGTAGTATTTTGGAAGTAACGGAAAAACGCAACAGTTCAGGCTTTAAGTCGATTGCCGATGTCTTAAATACAGCAATTGAAAATATTGATCAGCTGGCACAACAAGGTGAAGCAATCACAGGGTTACCGACAGGGTATCAAGCGTTGGATAAAATGACAGCTGGCTTGCATCAAGAAGAGCTGATTATCATAGCGGCCAGACCTGCTGTTGGGAAGACAGCTTTCGCCCTAAACATTGCGCAAAATATTGGGACTAAGACCGATCAATCAGTGGCAATCTTTAGTCTTGAAATGGGGGCAGAGTCGCTAGTCAATCGGATGCTCTGTGCAGAAGGTTCGATTCAAGCAGGGAATCTGCGGACAGGTCAATTGACTGATGAAGAATGGCGCTCGCTGATCGTCGCTATGGGAAGCTTATCGCGTGCCAATATTTACATTGATGATACGCCAGGGATTAAAATTTCTGAGATTCGTGCCCGTTGTCGTAAATTGGCACAAGAAAAAGGCAATTTAGGACTCATTCTAATTGATTATTTGCAACTAATTGAAGGGACTGGTCGTGAAAGCCGTCAACAAGAAGTATCGGAAATTTCAAGACAGCTAAAGAAATTAGCGAAAGAACTAAAAGTCCCAGTGATTGCTTTATCGCAGCTTTCTCGAGGAGTTGAGCAAAGGCAAGACAAGCGACCTGTTTTAAGTGACATCCGTGAATCAGGGTCAATTGAACAAGATGCAGATATTGTGGCTTTCTTATATCGTGAGGATTACTATGAACGCGAAGGCGATCAAGATGAAGACCACGAAGAAAAAGAAGTGAACAACAAAGTAGAAGTAATCATTGAAAAAAATAGAAGTGGTGCACGAGGTACCGTTGAGCTACTTTTTATAAAAGAGTACAACAAATTCTCCTCACTGTCATTAAGGGAAGAGTTTGCGTAAGTGTGTATCCATAGGGGAGTGTGAGAGTTTTTCACGCTCCCTTCTTTTTTACCTAAATTCTAGCTGATAAGAGAACAATTAGGTGCCAACCCATTAATGTTCGTATTTTGGTGTATTTTTGCAATACATATGCTTCAACATTCGATTATTGCTTGAATTTTATACAAAAACTTGCTACAATGTTTTGGGAATACAACAAACAAAGAAAGAGGTATTCATATGTCATCATTAGTAGTAGTTGGAACGCAATGGGGCGACGAAGGAAAAGGGAAGATTACGGATTTTCTTAGCGAAAATGCAGAAGTGATTGCTCGTTATCAAGGTGGGGACAATGCAGGACATACCATTAAATTTGATGGCGTGACGTATAAATTGCATCTGATTCCTTCTGGTATTTTTTACAAAGAAAAAATTAGTGTCATTGGTAATGGGGTCGTAGTCAATCCTAAATCGCTAGTGAAAGAGCTTGCTTATTTAGCAGAACATCATGTCGACACTGACAATTTACGAATTTCTGATCGCGCACATGTGATTTTACCTTATCATATAAAATTAGATCAATTGCAAGAAGAGGCAAAAGGCGTCAATAAAATCGGTACGACTAATAAAGGAATCGGCCCAGCTTACATGGACAAAGCCGCACGTGTAGGTATTCGGATTGCTGACTTATTAGACAAGGAAATCTTTGAAGAACGCCTACGTGCGAATTTAGAAGATAAAAATCGTCAATTTGAGCGTATGTTTGATTCTGATGCTTTAGCATTCGAAGATATTTTTGAAGAATACTACGAATACGGCCAACAAATTAAAAAATATGTAACCGATACTTCGGTGATTTTAAATGATGCTCTCGATGAAGGCAAACGAGTTTTATTTGAAGGTGCTCAAGGCGTTATGCTGGATATTGACCAAGGAACGTATCCATTTGTGACTTCTTCTAATCCTGTAGCCGGTGGTGTAACAATCGGTAGCGGTGTAGGTCCTTCAAAAATTAACAAAGTGGTGGGTGTTTGTAAAGCTTATACTTCACGTGTCGGCGATGGTCCCTTCCCTACTGAGTTATTTGATGAAATTGGTAGTCAGATTCGTGAAGTCGGCCGCGAATATGGCACGACAACTGGCCGCCCACGTAGAATTGGTTGGTTTGATTCCGTTGTTATGCGTCACTCTCGTCGCGTGTCAGGTATTACTAACTTATCACTGAATTCAATCGACGTCTTAAGTGGGTTAGAAACAGTGAAAATTTGTACAGCGTATGAGCTAGATGGTCAATTAATTTACCATTACCCAGCAAGCTTGAAAGAATTGCAACGCTGCAAGCCAGTCTATGAAGAATTACCTGGTTGGTCAGAAGATATTACAAGTTGTAAGACATTAGCTGACTTACCGGAAAATGCGCGCAACTATGTCCGTCGCGTATCGGAATTAGTTGGTGTACGCATTTCGACATTTTCTGTTGGACCAGATCGGACGCAAACGAATATTTTAGAAAGCGTTTGGTCGCAAATATAAGCATAAAGACTAGAAAATCCGGAAGTCGATTCTTAAACTTTTGGCTTTTCTTTTTTTTTCGTTCATGCTGTCTTGCCATGGCAACAAATGTATCAAGTCCATTTTTCACCTCTCTGTCAACTATTCTGATTAGATGGAGAAGTGAGTGCCTCTTCTGTTTCTTTTTTCAACTGTTTCTTTATAGTAAAAGAAAGGGAGTGAGTATATGACAAAGTTTATTTTAGGAATCAATCATTTAGGTATGACTGTACCTGATATGGATGAGGCGACGAAATTTTTCAAGGAAGCGTTCGGTGCTAAGATTGCACATGATGGCTTAACACTAGCGGACGAACCCGCGCGAAGGGGAGACGGTCGAAAGACAACTAGGGATTCCTCAAGGGGGAAAGATTGTCCGTCAACGGATGATTGTCATCTGCACTGGTCCAGGCATTGAGCTATTTGAAATCAAAGCAGAGCCCCAACGCCAGCCAGTTGGCCTTTCAGATTATGGCATCAATCATCTATCCATTTTTGTTAGTGAGATTGAGCCTGCACTAGAACAAGCCGTCAAAGCTGGCGCAACAGCCCTTTCAGAAATTCATGGGAATTCCCGATATGAAGATACGCCAGGTAATGCTAGTGTGTACATCACGGCACCATGGGGAGGCTTAATTGAGCTACAATGTATCCCGAATGGCTACTACTATCCAGCATCAAACGAAACAAAAGTATGGATACCACCGAAGAAAGAATGAAATATGCAAAAAAATAAAACCAATAATTATTTTTGATAAGAAATGCTTTCTAGGATGAAAATGAAGCAAATGAAGTCAAAAAGTGATGATTTTCGTGGCGTTCGATGCTTTTTTTCATCTAGTAGTTTGTAAAAAAGTAAAGTACTTTGTTTTTTTTTAAAACAGAAGTTATTGTCGAAAAGCAAATCCAGTTCATTTCATCGTTTTTCTTGTTACACTATGTTTATAGTAACGAGGAAAGAATATCCTCGATGAAAGGGAGTATTGATTATGGGACTCATTTGGTCATTAATTGTAGGTGCTATTATTGGTGTGATTGCTGGTGCGATTACAAATAAAGGAGAATCAATGGGCTGGATCGCGAATATTATCGCTGGTTTAGTCGGTTCTGCAGTCGGTCAAGCAATCTTTGGTAGTTGGGGACCTTCACTAGCTGGAATGGCTGTCATTCCATCAATTATTGGTGCTGTGATTGTCGTCGCTGTTGTGTCATTCTTCTTAGGAAGAAAATAATCGCATAAAAAACGGTTAACTCTAGATAGGTTCAGACACCTTTTTTGAGAATGTCTGACTCTCGAAAGAATTGTAAGTAAAAAGCCATCAATCCAGTATTTTCTCTGGATTGTATGGCTTTTTGTTATGCGTACAATTGAGCGACACGGCTCTGTACGTCTGGATTTTCTAAAAATTCATCATACGTCGTTTCCGCACGGTCAACAATACCTTTATCAGATACTGCAATAATACGGTTTGCTAACGTTTGAATAAATTGGTGGTCGTGTGAAGCGAATAGCAATGAGCCAGTAAAGGACATTAAGCCATCGTTTAAAGCGGTAATGGATTCTAGGTCTAAATGGTTTGTCGGATCATCTAATACCAAGACATTGGCTTTAGAGAGCATCATTTTTGATAGCATACAGCGAACTTTTTCGCCCCCCGAAAGAACATTGACCGATTTTAATACTTCATCACCAGAAAAAAGCATTCTTCCTAAGAAGCTTCTTAAGAATGTATTGTCGTCTTCTTCTTTGCTTGCGTATTGGCGTAACCAATCAAGAATGGTCAGATTGCTAGCAAATTCACTACTTGTGTCTTTCGCTAAGTAAGCCTGACTAGTCGTTACACCCCAACGAACAGAGCCAGTATCAGGAGTCAAATCACCCATAATGACTTTAAAGAGTGTCGTTGTTGTGATGTCATCTTTGGCAACGAAAGCGACTTTGTCATCTTTATTCAAGGTAAATGAAATGTTGTCTAAGATTTTTTTGCCATCAATCGTCACGCTGACATTTTCGACTTGTAATAAGTCATTGCCGATTTCACGTTCTGGCTTAAAACCAACAAAAGGATAGCGACGAGAAGAAGGCTGAATATCATCTAAGGTAATTTTGTCGAGCATTTTTTTCCGAGATGTTGCTTGTTTTGACTTCGATGCATTGGCACTGAAGCGCGCGATAAATTCTTGCAACTCTTTGATTTGCTCTTCTTTTTTCGCATTGGCATTGGCTTGTAGCTTGGTAGCTAATTGGCTAGATTCTAACCAAAAATCGTAGTTACCGACGTATAGTTTGATTTTGCCAAAATCTAGATCGGCCATATGCGTACATACTTTGTTTAAAAAGTGGCGGTCATGTGACACAACGATAACCGTATTATCGAAGTTAATCAAAAATTCTTCCAACCAATTAATGGATTGGATATCTAGTCCATTGGTAGGCTCATCAAGTAAGAGAACATCTGGCTTGCCAAATAGGGCTTGTGCGAGCAAAACTTTTACTTTTTGGCCGGCTGTTAATTCTTTCATTTTTACGGAATGCAATTCTTCGGGGATATTTAATCCTTGCAACATGACTGCTGCTTCAGGCTCTGCTTCCCAGCCATCTAATTCGGCAAATTCGCCTTCTAGCTCAGCGGCACGAATGCCATCTTCATCACTAAAATCTTCTTTCATATAAATGGCATCTTTTTCTTTCATGACGTCATATAGACGCTTGTGCCCCATGATAACTGTCTCAATTACAGGATATTCTTCAAAATCAAAATGATTTTGTCGCAATACGGCCAAACGTTCATCAGGTCCTAATGAAACATTCCCTGTTGACGGTTGAATATCACCTGCTAAAATTTTTAAGAAGGTTGATTTTCCTGCACCATTTGCACCAATTAATCCATAACAATTTCCGGGCGTAAATTTAATATTTACATCATCAAAAAGTTTGCGATCTGAAAAGTGCAAACTCACATCACTTACTGTAATCAACGCATTTCCTCGCTTTATCTATATTTGACCGCAGTCTTATAAGATTATAGCGGTCGTAGTCAAAACTTTCAAGGAAATCCCCTGATTTGTCACAGTTTTACTTTTTATCTGATGCTAAACTGTTCATCCAATAGGTTTGATTGCTATTTTCAAGGTAAATCACAATTTTGTCGGTTTTTCCTTCTTCTTCATCAATATCACGTGCAACGCCACGAACGACGTAGTGCTTGCCACGACCGGTTAGTTTTAGCATGTCACCCGTTCTTGGGATATCGTCAATTTCACTATCAACAAAATGTTTGGTATATAAGTCAATAAAACGTACTTGATACATGATTTCTCCTATCTTTTTCAATTTTTTTCTATTCATTCCCCAATACAATTAGTGTAAACGTTTTACACTTTTCTGTAAAGGCTAACAAATAATGAAAAAAAGCTGAGTGAAGGAAAACAAATTGTCTCTTTCACTCAGCGTAGGATTAATGGCGAATTTGGCCCTCACCATAAATAATGTATTTAATTGACGTCAATTCGTGTAAGCCCATTGGTCCTCGAGCGTGAATTTTTTGCGTGGAAATGCCGATTTCTGCACCAAAACCAAATACATAGCCATCGGTAAAGCGGGTAGAAGCGTTGACATAGACTGCGGCAGCATCAACTTCTTTGAGAAATGTTTGCGATGCAGCATAATTATCGGTAATAATCGCTTCAGAATGTTTGGTATTGTACTTGTTGATATGTGCAATGGCATCTTCTAATGTATCGACGACTTTGATAGCTAAAATATAGTCTAAATATTCCGTCGACCAGTCTTCTTCGGTGGCAAGTGTCGCAGTTTTTAAATAAGCCATTGCTTGTTCGTCTGCGTGAATCTCGACTTGCTTTTCCACCAATGCGGCTTCAATTTTTGGTAAAAAGGCTGCGGCTACTTGGCGGTGAATCACTAAGGTTTCCATTGCGTTACAGACGGATGGTCGTTGAACCTTGGCATTGATGATGATTGGGATGGCCATCTCTAGTTGGGCATCGCGATCGACGTATACATGATTGTTCCCAGTACCCGTTTCGATGACGGGCACGGTCGCTGTTTGTTTGACTCTGCGAATGAGACCTGCACCGCCTCGAGGAATGAGGACATCTAAGTAATCGGTTAGTTGCATGAGCCCTTTAGCCGTCTCGTGTGACGTATCTTCTACAAATTGAATGGCATGAGGGACGACTTGCTCAGCCACTAGGACATCTTGCAGAATTTGAACTAGTTGTTGATTAGAGTGGAAGGCTTCTTTTCCTCCTCGTAAAATAACCGCATTCCCAGATTTAAAGCAAAGACTAGCTGCATCCGTCGTGACATTTGGTCGTGATTCATAAATGATCCCAATTACGCCTAGTGGGACACGTTGTTGACCGATAAGTAACCCATCTTCATTTTTCCACATTTTGTCGACGTTGCCGATGGGGTCTGGTAGCTGGGCTACTTGACGCATGCCATCTGCCATCGCTGCGATGCGCTCAGGTGTAAGGCGTAGTCGGTCTTTCATCACTTCACGCACTTGGGTATTTTCTAGGTCTAGCTCGTTGGCTTTTAAAATGTCGGCGGATCGTTGTTCGAGCGCGTCAGCCATCTTGTGTAGTAGCTCATTTTTCTTCGTTGTTTCCATTAATCCTAGCTGATGAGCGCTCGCTTTTGCTTGTTTACCGAGTGTTTGTAAATCTGTCATGGTCATTCCTCCTTAAATAATGTGCCAACTGCCTGTCCGTCTAAAATGGCAAAAATCACTTTGGGGTGTTTGCCATTTGCTAAGACCATCGCGCTGTTCGTTGCTAAGACGCGTTGCGCTGCTTTTAGTTTACTCGTCATGCCACCTGTACCATAGCGGCTACCTTTTCCTGTCGCTTTTTCCAACAATTCAGTAGTAATTGTTGATATATGCGGGTAAAGTGTGGCATCTGGGTTGGTCAAAGGATTATCAGAGTAAAAACCATCAATATCAGAAAGCATGATTAATAAATCTGCTTCCACTAATTCAGCGACAATGGCTGACAACTGATCGTTGTCGCCAAATTTTGTTTGATGATCGAGTTCTTCAACGGCTACGGTATCATTTTCATTGATGATTGGGATAATATTCATTTGAACGAGCTGTTCCAACGTGTTCATCACATTTTGGCGACTAGTAGGAAATTCAACAATGTCACGTGTGAGCAACAGTTGGGCTGTTTGTTGGCTATATGTCAAAAAGCGTTGGTTGTAGATATCCATCAAGGCAGCTTGGCCGACTGCGGCAACGGCTTGCTGTTCGGGGATAGCTGAGGGACGTTTTTGCATATGCAGCTTGTTCATACCAACGCCAATCGCGCCGGAAGAGACTAAGATAATTTCTTTCCCTTGATTGCGTAAATCACTCAGGACAAAAGCGAGCTCATCAATGCCGGCTAGGTTGATATTGCCATTGGGATACATAAGGGAACTTGTGCCAATTTTTACGACAATGCGTTTGGCATCTTTTAACGTGTGACGCATGGGTGCACCTCAAATTCTCATTTTTCTAGTATTTTTCTCATTTTACCTAAAAAAAGTCGATTCGTCATGTAGGTTTTCTTAAAAAAATTGTAAATTGAAAGTCAGATGTTTTTTTTTGCATTTTTCCCCGTATTATGAGGAGAGAGTGTACAATAAGAAGAGAATCATGATTGAAAAAATAGAGGGCTTATTTATGATAGAATAAGACCAATCGTTTAGTAGGAGGACCAAGTAGATTGGAAAAAAAACGCGGATTTGAAGTGATTTCCACTTACAAAAATAAAGATATTCAGTTGCCCACGCGCGCAACGAAACAAGCAGCAGGCTATGATTTTGAAGCAGCGGAGGATGTCGTTATCCCAAGCTTAATCAAACATGTGCTTCATTATAAATTAGCTGACAAAACACAAAAAGGCATCAAGCCAACGTTGGTTGCGACTGGCATCAAAGCCTATATGGGAGCTGATGAGTATTTGCAACTAGCGAATCGATCAAGCAATCCTTTGAAGCGCTTTTTGTTACTAGGCAATGGCATTGGTGTGATTGACGCGGATTACTATGGCAATGATGCAAATGAAGGCCATATTATGTTCCAATTTTTAAATATTGGCTTAACGGATGTGGTCATCAAAAAGGGTGAGCGAATTGGCCAAGGGATATTTTTGCCATTCTTAAAGGCAGACAATGATCAAGCACTGCAAGAACGCACGGGTGGTTTTGGCTCATCAGGTAAATAAGGAGGAATAGATGGCAAAAAAAGCAAAGACTCAATTTGAATGCCAACATTGTGGCTACATTTCTCCTAGATACTTAGGAAAGTGCCCGCAGTGTCATAGCTGGAATTCGATGGTAGAGGAAAAAGTACAAGACACCTCTGACCGCCGTGCTCGAACAACCATCACCGGTCAAAAAATGAAGCCGACACGCCTCGCCGATGTAGTGCCTAAAAAAGAGCCCAGGGTGCAAACTGATTTGACCGAGCTGAATCGGGTCTTGGGCGGTGGTGTCGTGCCCGGATCATTAATTTTACTTGGCGGTGATCCAGGAATTGGAAAGTCAACGTTGTTATTACAAGTTTCTCAGCAGCTTGCCGCGACAGGTGGCACAGTATTGTACGTTTCGGGCGAAGAGAGTGCTGAGCAAATCAAGTTACGGGCTCAACGTTTGGGTGTCATTAATGATGAATTTTATTTGTATGCTGAGACAGATATGTCTGATATTCGTAAAGCAATCGAGGACTTGGCGCCGCAATATGTGATTATTGACTCCATCCAAACCATGACGCAACCAGATATCACAAGTGTGGCAGGCAGCGTCAGCCAAGTCCGTGAAACTACCGCCCAACTATTGAAAATTGCTAAAACAAACGGCATCGCTATCTTTATTGTCGGCCATGTGACCAAAGAAGGCTCGATTGCTGGCCCGCGAATGCTTGAGCACATGGTAGATACAGTGTTGTATTTTGAAGGGGAGCAACATCAGAGCTTCCGTATTTTGCGGGCGGTCAAAAATCGCTTTGGCTCGACCAATGAAATTGGTATTTTCGAAATGGTAGAAGGTGGACTACGCGAAGTGGCGAATCCTTCACAAGTCTTTTTGGAAGAACGGCTAGCGGGTGCGACGGGATCTGCGATAGTGGTCGCGATGGAAGGAAGTCGTCCAATCTTAGTCGAGATTCAAGCCTTGATCACACCGACGATGTTTGGCAATGCCAAGCGGACGACTACAGGTTTGGACTTTAATCGGGTGTCGTTGATTATGGCGG
>OCAM01001267.1_pt1 | contig 13907 bp, 17 predicted proteins | sample 1538281 | NCBI WGS metagenome assembly OCAM01 (sample SAMEA2580273, study PRJEB22360) | human gut metagenome | biome: human gut; feature: human-associated habitat; material: faeces | place: Denmark | collected 2008/2010 | reverse complement strand
TAAATTCTTGTTCTGTTAAGTGTACAAATTCCACTGCGTTCTCCTCACTTATATCAACTTCAAAATTGTCCGTGCTTTCATTTTATGCTATATCTAATTGAAAATAAACCAGTAATACGATCTATTCAAAGAACTTTAGCTATTTTTTTAAGAAAAAAATAAGAAAGTGCAATGAATGTTCTTGAATTAGCTATTATGTACCTCATCAAAAGACATGATGACCAAATAAAAAACACCCGAACGAGAAATAGCAAGATGATCCAAAGGAGTGTACCACTTTAGAATGGCACCTAGGCTATTTCGCTAAACGTTCGGATGCTCAATCGATTGCTAAAGGAAGCTAAATTATACTTCTAATAATTCTTCTTCTTTGCTTGCTGCGATTTTATCTAATTCTTTGATGCTTGCATCAGTTAGCTCTTGAATTGTTTTTTCTGATGTACGCAAATCATCTTCCGTGATGTCTCCGGCTTTTTGTTGCTTTTTGTATGAATCCATCCCATCACGGCGCGCATTACGAATAGCAATTTTTGCTGATTCTGTTTCTTTTTTCACTTCTTTGACTAATTCTTTTCGGCGTTCTTCCGTTAATTGAGGAATGACCAAACGAATCACGTTACCGTCACTTGTCGGATTGATACCGATATCAGAAGCTAAAATTGCTTTTTCAATATCTTTTAAAGTTGACTTATCAAAAGGTGTAATCATTAAAATACGGGCTTCAGGAATTGTGATTGAAGCCAATTGGTTAATCGGTGTTGGCGCACCATAGTACACCACTGAAATGCGATCAAGTAAGCTTGCATTCGCTCTACCTGCTCGGATTTGTCCAAGTTCACGTTGTAGATTTTCAGCCGTTTTTTCCATTTTTGTTTTAATTTCATTTAAAATTGCATCTGCCATTACTATTTCCCCCTTACAGTTGTTCCAATATGTTCCCCTAAAATTGCACGACGAATATTGCCTGGTTCATTCAAATTGAATACCAATAACGGAATGTCATTGTCCATACTTAGTGAGCTTGCAGTCGAGTCCATCACTTGTAGACCTTTGGCAATAACTTCTAAGTGAGTCAATTCTTCAAATTTTACTGCCGCTTTGTCCACTTTTGGATCGGCTGAGTAGACACCATCAACATTGTTTTTAGCCATTAAAATAACATCTGCATTAATCTCTGCAGCTCGTAGCGCAGCTGTAGTATCGGTAGAAAAATAAGGGTTACCTGTTCCACCGGCAAAAATTACTACCCGTGCTTTTTCAAGATGACGTTCTGCACGTCGGCGAATATAAGGCTCCGCGATTTGGCGCATTTCAATCGATGTTTGAACGCGTGTTGGCACACCTTCGTTTTCAAGCGTATCTTGCAAAGCAAGTGCATTCATAACAGTTGCTAACATGCCCATGTAATCGGCTTGAGCGCGTTCCATACCCATTTGTGCACCAATTTGACCACGCCAAATGTTGCCACCACCGACAACGATTGCTAATTCCACACCTAAATCATGAACTTCTTTTAATTCTTTGACAATCTCTTTGATAGTCGGTGGGTTAATACCAAATCCTTCTTCACCTGCTAATGCTTCACCACTTAATTTTAATACTACTCGATTATACTTTGGTTTTACCATGCCTAATTCCTCCGTCTTAATGCTATTTCTATTTTACCATATACTTTTTTTACACGTCTTATTTAATGAACGATTTAAAAAAAATACTATTTTCTTAAAAAAAAGGGAGCGCATTTCCATGCGTTCCCTTCTGTTTTGAGAACAGAATTATTTTTTCACTTGGCTCATAACTTCTTCAACAAAGTTATCTTCGCGTTTTTCGATACCTTCGCCAACTTCAAAACGGATAAATGATTTTACTGTAGCATTTTTTGCTGCAAGATATTTTGCAACAGTCACGTCTGGATCTTTAACGAATGGTTGGTCTACTAATGAAATTTCAGCTTTGAATTTGTTTAGACGGCCGACAACCATTTTTTCAACGATATTCGCTGGTTTCCCTTCGTTTAACGCTTGTTCAGTTAAAACTTGTTTTTCATGATCAAGTTCTGCTTGAGGAATTTGTGCTTCGTTTACGTAGCGAGGGTTGATTGCAGCAACGTGCATAGCAACATCTTTCGCTAATGCTTCGTCAGTTGTTCCTTCAAGGACAGTTAATACAGCAATACGTCCGCCCATGTGTAGGTAACCACCAAATGCTGAATTGTCATCTTTTTCAACAACTTCAAAACGACGGAAGCTGATTTTTTCACCAATTACTTGTGTTGCTTCGATTAAATCAGATTCGATAGTTCCTTTAGCTGTTGGTAATTTCATAGCAGCTTCTAAGTCAGCTGGTTTGTGTTCTGCAACTAATTCTGCGATTTCTTTAACTAATTCTTGGAACTTTTCGTTTTTAGAAACAAAGTCTGTTTCAGAGTTAATTTCAACGATTGAAGCAACGTTGCCTTTTACTGCTACAGAAGCTAAACCTTCTGCTGCAATACGGTCGTTTTTCTTAGCAGCTTTCGCCATACCTTTTTCACGTAATAAATCAACTGCTTTTTCAATGCTTCCTTCTACTTCAACTAATGCGCGTTTGGCATCCATCATGCCGACACCAGTCATGTCACGTAATTCTTTTACTAATTTTGCTGTTACTTGAGCCATCTTTAGTTTTCCTCCTAAATGTCATTCGTTCTTTTTAAAAAGAGCTGTTTCAAAGGAGCAACAGGCTTACGCCTAGCCTTTGAAACAGCTCCAATGAATATGAATTATTCTGCTGATTCGTTATCGCCTTCAACTACGTCTACGATTTCTTCGATTGAAGTTGCTTCGCCTTCTGATTCAGCTACAAAGTCTTCTTCAACTACTTGATCTTCACCTTGGTTACCTTCGATAAATGCGTCAGCCATTTTAGCAGTGATTAATTTCACGGCGCGGATAGCATCGTCATTTGAAGGAATTACTACATCGATTTCATCAGGGTCACAGTTTGTATCAACCATAGCCACGATTGGAATGTTTAATTTTTGAGCTTCTTGAACTGCAATACGTTCTTTACGAGGGTCAACAATGTACATTACATCTGGAATACGAGGCATGTCAGCGATACCGCCTAAGAATTTTTCTAAACGTTCGCGTTCTTTTTTGATTCCTACAACTTCTTTCTTAGGTAGGACTTCAAAAGTACCGTCTTCTTCCATTTTGTTGATTTGTTTCAAACGAGACACACGTTTTTGGATTGTTTCCCAGTTTGTTAATGTTCCACCTAACCAACGGTGGTTAACATAGTATTGACCAGAACGAATTGCTTCGTCTTTGATTGCTTCTTGCGCTTGTTTTTTTGTTCCTACAAAAAGAGCGATTCCGCCGTCTTCAGCGACTGCTTTCATGTAGTCATAAGCTGCATCTACTAATTTCACTGTCTTTTGTAAGTCAATGATGTAGATACCGTTTCTTTCAGTGAAGATGTATTTCTTCATTTTTGGGTTCCAGCGACGAGTTTGGTGACCAAAGTGTACGCCGGCTTCTAGTAATTGTTTCATAGAAATTACTGCCATTTTTTGTTTCCTCCAATTGGTTTTTGTTTTCCTCTCTTCTCCCATGACTCCTCAAAGAACTGAATATCAGCACCACTTTTCGGACAGGATAAGATGTGGATTTGTGTGAATCTGTCACACCTGATAAATTATACTTGAACAATCGACTAATTGCAAGCAATTCTTTTCTTTCTTTTTCTGTTCATTTCAATAAATTTTTGATATGATTTGATAGAATAAAAATGAATTTTTATGCAAAGGAGAACACATATGAGGAAATCCGAACGTCATCAAGTGATTAAACGAATTATTCAAGAAAAAACCGTTCGTACCCAAGAGGAATTATTAGCTGAATTGAAAGAGCTGAATATTACTGCGACCCAAGCGACCATTTCCCGAGATATTCGCGACTTAAAAATCGTTAAGAAGGCCGATAAGGACGGTCTTGTGCGTTTTGAATTGTTTACGGAAGTCTCTGCAACTGAGGAACAGACCGATCACCAAGAATTATTCCGACAAATGAACGAATTTGTGACGAAAGTAGATGTCGCACAATTTTTAACTGTGCTTCACACACTTCCTAATAATGCACAACTCTTGTCCGCAAGTCTCGATGATTACCCGCTTCCGGGCAAAGTTGCGACCATCGCTGGTTTTGACACCATTGTCATTATTACTAAGTCAAATGATGATGCACTAGCCGTCGCCGATTTCTTTAATCAACAAATCGCCTTGTAATCACTAAATAAGTCTAAGATAGAACCGCTAGAAGACAATAGACCCTACCATCCAAATGTGGTTCTATAATATTTGGTGTTGTTACTCAAGCTGAGTAGTGACGCCAAATATTTTTTTATAACAAAAAGACATCTGGTTGTCCTATAATTAAGTCGGCAAAAACAATCATAGGAGGATAACCAAATGTCCATAACTAAGAATATCAAATGTACGGATGAAAAGACAAGTCATTCCATCAAACAAATCTTGAACATCAAAGATTCCCATATTACCTTTTCAAAAGATGCCATTAGTAAAGAGCGCGTTCATGGCCGTATGGCCAATGTATTTACCGGCTTATTAACTGGAGAAGCGCATCGTTGCGAATGTTGTGGGTTTGATTCTGTTATCCGTCATGCTTATCATGATAGTTGGATTCAGTTGCTTCCGTATCAAGAAGTACCAACTTATCTACACCTGTACAAACAGCGTTTTCGTTGTACTCAGTGCCATCATACGTTTTCTGCCAAAACCTATTATGTAGCGGAAAATTGTTATATTTCACAGGCCTTAAAATTTGCGATTGCTGTGGATTTGAAGAAAAAGATCTCAATGAAGGATATTGCACAGCGGTATTTTGTTTCCACAAAAACCGTTGAGCGCGTCTTAGACAGCTTCTTTGAAGAGCCACGTAAAAAAATCAATTCTCTTCCCAAGCATCTTCTAATTGATGAATTCAAAGGAACGCGTGATTGTGAAGGAGCGATGTGCTTTATTATTAGTGATGCTGATACTGGCAAAATCTTTGATATCTTAGATGATCGGCGCAAATTCAAGTTACGAGCATACTTCCAACGGTTTCCCTTAAAAGCCAGGAAACGTGTGACACACATCGTGATGGATATGAATGCCTCTTACGATGCAGTGACGAAAGAAGTCTTTCCCAATGCGCGACTCTCTATCAATTTCTTCCACATCATCCAACAAATGACGCGTGCATTTAATACCCAACGAATTCAGACAATGAAGCAACTAAAGAAAAGTGACCCACAAGCGCAAAAAGATTACCGAAAGCTGAAAAAATATTGGCGAACAATCCTAAAGAAAAATACAAAACTAAACTACACCTCCTCGTAAAATATATTTTAGATACCTTTTAAGGTTCTTATTCTTCTAAATCTAATTTCCTTCAAAAATAACATCTATGGAATCTCATTTCGATATTGTTGGGTTCTTAAGATACAATTGTCAGTGGAAAGGATCCACATGGGAATGTGCTGTCACCTCCTGTAGTTTTATCTACGTTCAGAATCTTGCAACCCAGACCGTTGATGACACTGCCAACACACTATCTGTTTGGACAACTGACGAGCGTTCACATTAGTAGAGTGAATGTTGCGGTTCTCTGATGTTGTCCCTATATTCTCGTATGCGAGGTTGTGGGAAGCAACGTGTATCTTGGGAAGCCCACAGTATCGAAGCATTTTCCAAAATTACTTGAAAGGAGGTCCTTCCAAAATGAAATTATTTGTAGGTATAGATGTTAGTTCTGAAACGTTGGATACTTGTTTCTTAAATGATGAACTTGATGTTCTTCATGAAGAAAGTTATCCAAATGATACTCTTGGTGCGTTTGACCTTAAAACACAGGCCATTAAGCTCCATAAGCGTTTTGATTTCCAGTCCATTGTCATTGGCATGGAATCAACTTCCATGTATAGCTTTCATCCAGCCATGTATTTCCAAATGGATGATGAGCTTAAGGAAATTGGTGTTCACACTACCATTGAAGATCCACACCGTATCAAGCAATACACAAAGATGTATGACATGGATAAGACAGATCCGATTGATGCCTTCATGATTGCCGATTACTTACGTATTCAGCGTTACATGAACTCTCCTGTCAGAGAAGAAAAGTATATGGCTTTACAACGCCTGACAAGAGCGAGGTATCAAATGGTGAAGCAACTAGTGGAAACCAAGCAACACTTCATTGAAAATCTTTCTTATAAGTGCAATACACTCAAGAAAGAGTTGCGTGACTCTGACGGTTCTACAACAATCTTTTCAGCTACGATCATGAGTCTACTTACAGACGACATGAGCTTAGATGATATGCTTCAAATGCCTTTAGAAAATTTTGCTCAGTTACTTCAAGAAAAAGGACGAAACTTTAAAGACCCTGAAGCTTTGGCAAAAACTATTACAAAAGCCATCCGCTCTTCTTATCGACTAGGTGCTGTTATGGATGAGTCAATAGACATCGTCCTTGGAATTCTCGTAAGAGAGATCCGCAGCCTAGAAAGTGCAATTAAAGACTATGAAAAGGCAATTATTGACCTTGTCGAATCAATCCCAGAGTATCAATATTTGACAAGTATTCCAGGTGTAGGCTTAGTTTACGCAGCTGGTATGCTTGCCGAAATTGGGCAAATTGAACGATTTGATGATCAAGCTAAATTAGCGAAATACGCTGGTTTAAACTGGAAACGAAGTCAATCTGGACGTAGAGAATCTGAACACACACCTCTAACCAAGAAAGGCAATAGATATTTCCGATATTACTTAGTTGAAGCCGCCAACTCTGTAAGAAGACATCTGCCTGAATATCGTGCGTTCTACCAAAAGAAATACGCTGAAACACCCAAACACCAACATATAATAGCCATCGTCTTAACTGCAAGAAAATTTGTGCGATTGGTGGATACGCTACTACGTAATCACCAACTTTATACGCCACCAAGGGGGTATGAAGATAAATAACAAAAAGTTATTTACGCATTCACTTGGATTCAGTCTGTGAAAACGCTTCATTTGGCTAGTCTTATTTAAGTGCGCTCAATTTACGATACATAGGGAAGAATTATTTCAACTTTTCTGTTGACTTATTACCACTATGCTTTAAGCAATTTCCCCTCTTCCAAGGGAAATACATGACGGAGTCGGAGGTGCTTGATTACCTACTCTCTATAGATAACCAACTACGACAAAGCTATGAAGTCTATCAAGAGTTATTAGCTGCTTTTGATGCAAAAGATTTTACTGAATTTTTCAATCTCATTGAATCATTGCCACATTCCTTGAATGATGGGCTTAAAAAGACAATTTGTTATCTGAAAAAGTACACAGAAGCCATCACAAACTCCTTAAAATATCCCTATTCAAACGGAAAATTGGAGGGAAAGAATAACCTCATCAAAGTAATCAAAAGAATTGCTTTTGGATTTCGGACTTTTCGTCATCTCCGGATGCGTGTCCTGATTCAACAGAACATCTGTGAAATCATTTAATAACGCAAAAAAGGAAATGCCAAAGCATTTCCTAACATACGATTTGAGCAAAACAACAGCAATTGACAAAGAGCCGAAAAAAACAGGTCGGGCATTTTCGCACCTTCCTGCTTTCTTTGTTACTTATTTTTCTTCAATTTTGTAAACAAAATCGGGATTTGCTGCTTGATCGATTGCTGTGAATGCGGTTTGGATTCGTCGCTCGACTTCAAGCATGCCGGCATCATTCATTTTGGGAATATCACTAATATCAATCGGCTCACCAAAGCGAACAATGACGCGTTTGCGCTTAAACAACTCTTTGAGCGTCAATGGTCCTTGGTAGACACATGGCACCACGCGGACTTTCGCCATCTTTGCAATCAAGGCCATGCCTCCTTTTAGATCCGTCGAGTGCCGGGTCCCACTTGGAAACATAATCAAGCTCAGATCCGTGTTCTTTAAAATTTTGACAGGTGTCTTGATTGCACTTGGCCCAGGATTTTCGCGATCCACAGGAAAGGCATTCGCATGACGCAAAATAAAAGACAATACTGGATTTTTAAAGAGCTCTTTTTTCGCCATAAACGCAAACTTCTTCGGTCGTGCCGCCACAGCTAAGTACAATGGGTCCCACCACGTACGGTGAGGCGCAACCAAAATATAATTTTCATCTTGCGGAAGTGCTTGGCGATTTTGATAGCGGGCGTTGCCGTTAATAACAAACAAAATCACGCGCACCAACCCGCGCATAAACGTAAAAAACATCGTGTCGTTCCTTTCTCTCTTTTAACAGTAGTATGCAAGAAAAGGGCTTGATTGACAAGTCTTTTTCTCAGTTGCTTCTTTGAAAAAACAAGGTATAATGTTGAACGTAGTCTTCGGAGGTGAAAAAATGGTTCAATTATATGCGAATGAACGTATTGATCAACTATATGCAGATGATATTAAAATTATTCAAAGCAAGGAAGTTTTTTCCTTTTCATTAGATGCGGTTTTGCTAGCCAATTTCCCGCGCATTCCTAAAAAAGGACAGATCGTCGACTTATGTGCGGGCAACGGCGCAGTCGGCTTATTTATTAGCCGAAAAACCAATGCCGAAATCATCCAAATCGAATTACAAGAACGCCTAGCTGATATGGCGCAACGTAGCATTCAACTTAACGACTTAGCCAATCAAATGAAGATTTATACGGCCGATTTAAAAGATAGCTTAGCCTTTGTTGCCCCGGACTCGGTCGACTTATTGGTCTGCAATCCGCCTTATTTTCCTCATCAGCCACAGAGCGTCAAAAATCCCAATCCTTACTTGGCGATTGCTCGACATGAAATCCATACAAACTTAGAAGAAATCGTTGCAATGAGTAGCAAATTACTCAAAACTAACGGCCGCTTGGCATTGGTCCATCGTCCAGATCGCTTTTTAACGATACTAGATGCGATGCGTCGCCAACGCCTTGTACCTAAGCGCGTCCAGTTCGTCTATCCCAAAAACGGCAAAGACGCAAACATCTTACTCATCGAAGCCATTAAAGATGGAAAAGAAGAAGGCTTTAAAGTCAATCCGCCGCTCTTTACCTATGATGAAGACCAGGCCTATACGCCAGAGATTCGGCAGATGCTTTATGGCAACTAAGCATTATTTCTATGTACTCCTATGTAAGGATGGATCGTACTATGGCGGCTATACGACAGATCCGGATCGCCGCTTAAAGGAACATAATGATGGCATTGGCGCGAAGTATACACGCCTCCAGTCCCGTCGCCCACTGACGATGATCCACACGGAATGCTTCGCCACTCGCAGTGAAGCCACCAAGGCTGAAGCTGCTTTCAAAAAACTAGCCCGTAAGCAAAAAGAACGCTACCTACAAATAAATAAAAAGAGAAAAGAGTAAACGAGCGACTCGTTTACTCTTCTGTTAATTTCCCATCTTGCATACGTAACACGCGATCACATGCTTGAATTAAGCGCGTGTCGTGGGTCACCATTATTGTCGCTTTGTTTTCTTGTTTTGTTGCCTCTGCAAGTAGTTCCACTACTTCAAACGCACGATCAGAGTCCAAGCTAGCAGTCGGTTCATCCGCTAAAATTACAGTCGGCTGATGATACAATGCACGCGCAATCGCGATACGCTGCCGCTCCCCTCCAGACAATTCACTCGGGTATTTGTTTACAAGTCGCTCAACACCTAGTCGCTCCAATAACATCTCTCGTCGCTCGCTTTGTTTTTTCTTAGTAATGTCGTCTACTAATTGAAATTGTTGCTTGACCGTCAAGAATGGTACCAGATTCGACGACTGCAAAATAAAGCCGATTTCATCGAATCGCCGGCGTGCACGTTTCTTTTCTGATTCACTGCTAAAGGACGCACCATTAATCAATACTTCCCCTGTAGATGGCGTCTGCAAGCCACCAATTATTGTTAATAAGGTACTTTTCCCCGATCCAGAAGGGCCGATAATCGCCACAAACTCTCCAGCTTCAACGGCTACGTTCGTTTCTTTTAATGCATCAATGGTCTCATCGCCATCGATGAACTGCTTGGTAATTCCTCGTAATTCAATTGCACTCATCTGCTTCCTCCTAACCGATTGCCTGAATCGGATCAATCGTAACAATCGTCCGCACTGAAAAGGCCGATCCGATTACTGCTGTGACAATCATCAAGATAGCTGATCCTAGTAAAAAATACCAATTATTTTCATAAGGAACCGCCGCTGGTAAAATAAACGACCCACCGACACTAATCACCAAGCCTAAGATCGTACCGACTGTCGCCAAAAGAAACGTCTGGACCATAATGGACTTTGCGATGTATCCATTGGCAATTCCTTGCGCCTTCATAATGCCAAAAATCGTGCGTTTTTGCATCGTCAAGACATAAATAAAAATGCCAATCACGATTGCGGCAATCAGTATCAATGCACCAATCATAAAGCCAAACGTCAAGACTTGCGCACTATATCCTGGTAAATCATTAATAAAATCAGCCACGGACACATTGGCCAATTGGTCGTTATCATAGCTTGTCACCTTCCCACGATAAACAATAGCATTTATTTTCGCCTCGCCCTCTGGAAAGCTCTGATCATAGCGAATCTTCTCAAAATTGGCCAAAGAAAGATACACTACTGGCGCCACATTAAACTGTGCATTTTTGGTAAAGCCGACGATTTTCACCGTCTGATCACTTCCTGAAAGACTTAACGTATCACCGAGCTTAAAACCATCTTGCTTTAAGGACTCATCGGCCACTACCTCTCCATCTGCAGAAAAAAGCTTTCCTTCTGTAATCTCAGGTCGTAAGAAACTCTCTTTGTCAATCGCAAAAAGACTGACACTCGCCTTCTCATCGCTATCAGCTTTTGAAGCAATAGCGGATAGTTGTGCAAGATAGGTCTTATCCGTTGCTTTGACATTGGCTAACTCTTCTTCAGAAAACGTTGATAGATTCAAGCTATTATCCGAATCTTTCGCCAGCAATAACCCATCTATCCCCCATGTATCGACGGCTGTGCGATTTTGTTGGGCGAGCCCATATGATAGTCCCGTTAAGAAAAATACCAAGAAAGCCACTAAAAAAATGACCCCCGCTACCAATCCATACCGTAATTTCGTATGACGAATCTCATTCCAAGCTAAAAACATGCTTTCACACCCTTACTTTTTTCTTCCCATAGCATAGCATGCAGCGCCTTTCTTCGCTATTGATTAGCCTAACTGAGAATGATTCTCTAAAAAAAGAACCAGCGAATCCGCTGATTCTCATCTTACCTTATCAAAGCAACCTACTTATTTGCTGCCCATTCATTTTGGTTCACAGTAAAGTCTTTACTCATTTTGCCATCTTTTTGTTCGTATACGACTGACTTTTCCGACATCGGCAAGACAACTTTGGTCAAAAAATTATTCGTTTCCGAAAAAAAGCCCAATTGTTTAAAGCCCGCAGCACTCGCTTTCAAATGATATTGAACCCCTATCAACTTGGCTGTAGCATTCTCCTGAAACTCAGGTGTCGTGCGTAAATAATACTGCTGGGCACCCACTTTAAAATATACTGATCCATAAGCATACCCCAGATACTCGATCTCTCGTTCCACTGGTTTTGCTTCATAGATACCTAGTTTTTCGATGCCTGCTATGTTTTGGATATGCGTATAGGCAGTCATCGTCGCTCCATCGTAATATTTATAGCCAATAAATGCCCGTTCACGATCACGAATATTGGGTTGCACATCTGGCATGTATGTATAATACGCACCATAATAGCTATTTCCCACAAGATACACCACTCCACACATAAGTAGCATGCCACCAAAAATAGCTACTGAACGCCATTTATGCGATTTTACATACAATAAAAAAATACATAAAAATAACAAACAAACGACAGCCAATAATAATAGACTCATCACACCCGTGTGATAAAAGAATTCTGCGTGACGCCACTTTTCAGGTGTAAATACCTTTCCAATCAAACCTTTCCCCCCTTATGCTATACAAATGATCCGCAAATAATCCCCAAAAAGCTTGCCAATAAACCTAGCACATACGTACTAATAAAGTACCAACGAAACAGCCGTTTATTTTCTTTTAACAATAAAAATAGTTCAAAATTCATCGTTGAAAATGTGGTATAGCCACCCATAAGACCTGTCCCAAAAAACAGATACATCGTATGGTTCATCTGCATCCCGACAAAAAATCCTAAAATAAATGCTCCAGTCAAATTGATAAGCAAGGTTGCCTTTGGAAAAGGGTGCGGACGTTTCTCAAAGAAGCGATTTATTGCATAACGACAAGCAGCACCTAAAGCCGAACCAATCCCTACAAGTAAGAGTGTCATTCGCTCACCCTCCTTCTTACAATCACTTCACCTAACCACACAAAAAAGAGCCCTCCAATAATCGACGCAGCCAAATACAGAAATGCTAGTCCGTATGCTTGTTGCTGAACAAGCTGAACAGCATCCAAGGCAAAGGAAGAAAAGGTCGTTAACCCTCCACAAAAACCAGTCCCCACGCCTAGTATTAGGCGACCATTTACATCACGATCGACCATGATGTGCTTTACCAACCAACTAAATAAAAAACACCCCAGGTAATTAGCAACCAACGTCCCGATTGGAAAAAGATCAATCTTCGGTAATTCAATCGCTAGCCAATAACGCAAAATGCCACCAAAAAAAGCAAAAAAAGCGACAATAACATAATTCATATCGATTTCTCCTAAAAAAAGACTGAGAAAATCCGCTCTCAGCCTTTTTGATTTTAATTATTTGTTGGCACGTTTTACGTAAGTACCTTCTGTCGTATTGATTTCAAGCGCTTCGCCCGCTTCAACAAAGTCTGGTACGTTCACAACTAAACCAGTTTCCATTGTAGCTGGTTTACCTGAACCAGTAACAGTCGCACCTTTGATTGATGGTTGTGTTTCTTGTACAGTTAGCACAACCGTTGTTGGTAATTGAATACCAATCACTTCGTCACCGAAAAATTGGATTTTTACTTCCATATTTTCCAAAATATATTTCATTTCTTCTGCAACTGTATCGACTGGGATTTCATATTGATCGTATGTTTCTAAGTCCATAAAGTTTGCTGTGTCGTCCATTGTATACAAATATTGTACTGTTTTTGTATCAATGTGTGCTTTTTCAAACTTTTCTTCAGGTCTAAACGTTGTATCATATGTCGCTCCAGAACGTACATCGCGAAGTTTCATACGCATAACTGTATTCCCTTTACCTGGTTTGTGGTGACTTGCTTCCAATACTTTGATTAATTTACCATCTTGAACAAATGTCATACCAGCTCTTAAATCACTTGCTGTAATCATGTTTAAACGTCCCCTTTATATAAAAATAGTCCTTGTTCATTGTAACAAAAAGGAACGAATTAAGCTAGTATTCTCAGCTCTTTACTAAAAGAGGTTGTGGAAAAAGCGTTTTGCTCCAAGCAATAAGACAGAAATTCCGAAAATTGTTCCTTAAATTTTTGAGGATTTTTGTCTTATTGCAACGAGAGCTGCTTTTGACACACCGTTTAAAATGAAGGGATTAACGTATCGCTATGATCTTTTTCTAAAAACTCTTTTACTTTATCGCTTGTCATCGCTTTTTTCAACGCTTTAATTTTAGCAGAGTCTTGGTTGTCTTCACGAGCAACTACTTGAATAGAAAAGCGTGTATCGATTGTTTTTTCTAACAACAAAGCATCACTTGGTTTTAAGCCGATTTTGGCGATGTACGTCGGATAGTTGTAGACCATCGATACATTTGGTTCACTATATGCTTCCGCCAAATTCAGTAAATCGACAGATAAAAAGTCAAAGTTCTTAGGATTTTCCGTAATATCTTTGACTGTCCCGTCTGTACCGACACCAT
>OCAM01001266.1_pt1 | contig 13908 bp, 16 predicted proteins | sample 1538281 | NCBI WGS metagenome assembly OCAM01 (sample SAMEA2580273, study PRJEB22360) | human gut metagenome | biome: human gut; feature: human-associated habitat; material: faeces | place: Denmark | collected 2008/2010 | reverse complement strand
GTAAAAAAGCCTTATATATCAATAGCTTACAATATTTTACTGACCGCACTGACTGCGGTTCTGTCTTTTTGGGTGTGGTCGTTTAGGATCTGCTGTGGATCTGACTCTAACTATATAGCGATATATAGTAATATATAGCACTATATACCCTGTTAAAACCTTAATTCTTATTTCCTTATCCCCTAATCTCGATAAAAGTTTTAAGGGGTAAGGTGCGGATATAAAAAAAGCCCACTCTAATAATTGAATGGGCTTGAATATAAAAACTAAATATAAAAAGGAGATCGTAAACTACTAAACAGAAGTTAAATTGTCAATCAAATTACATTGAAGAAGTTGCTAATACTGTAATAAACCAAGAGAAAATACCAATTACTGTATAAGTGAAAAATTTATTATTATACTTTTTGGTCATTTCTGCATTATTAGCACTAACAAAAGCCCAGGTTTTTTTACGGGATACAATTGCTTTAAAGGTGAAAAATAAAGAAGCAATTACGAGCATTGAATAAAGTTGTAATTCGATAGTCATTTTAAAATCTCCTGTTTTTGTGTTTACATAATTAATTTAGCGTACTCTTTTAGCTTTAGCAAATTTATTTTTTTAATTATCGTAATCATTATCATAAGGTGCATAATCATCGAAAGTTAGATCACTGTTATATTTTTTATTTAAATTAACTTCTTCTTCACTTAAATTATTGAAGCTAAAAATATCTTCAATCTGATCCAGAGCCGTTTTTCTCTTTAATTCTTCTTCACACGAACGAGCCTCAGCTTGTCTTCTAAGTTCGTCCCTTCTTTGTTTTTCGAATTCGTCAGGGTGAATAAGTTTAAATCTTAAAGCTCTTGAAAAGCCCCACGCACTACGGGCATTTTTACTAATATCAACACGATCTTCAACTTCACCACTTCTTTTAGTTTTTTGGACTAAAAGACCTAATGTTGATAAATCTTGTCTTAATTGCTGTATTTTATTATCACCATAAGCTTTTTCACCGTCACTGCTCAAATACATTTCACCTAACAAATCGCGTGGTGAGTTCATATGTTTATTTTGAATGACAGTTCCATAAACTTTATTATTCCCTTCCCTTGCTTCACGGGAAAGAATTTCAGCTTTTTGTTTTTGACTTATTTCATTATCAAAAGCATAATTTTCCCATACAAAATTACCTGTGTTATTACTTACGAAATCAAAAATTTCTTCATATCTTTCTAATGCTTCTCTTTCTTCTCTTGTAAATACAATGTCACCGTGTTCTGTAACTGCGGTTCTATATTCGTCTAATACGATTTGAATTGCTTTGTTTGCAATTTCCCAGGCTTCCTCACCAAAATAATCTTTCATTAATTCAGCACCCACTTTTGCAAATGCTAAATGTTCACTCAATCTTTTTTCTTCGTCGATTGAATGTAATTCTTTATCTTCTGAAATTTCGTCAAAGAAACTATTATATACTTCGTGATAACGAGATATAGCCGAACTATCCCCATTATTTCTTTTTACTTCGGCTTCAAACTCTGCTTCTTCTAATAATTTAACTACACCCTGATAACCCCAGCCATAATTATTTCTTAAAGTAGATACAAAGGAGGCTAAATCTTTTTTATCTTCTTCTGTTTCCACTTTAAAGCCAGTTAATTCTTTTGAGCCAATGTCTCGAATATCAAAACGAGATAATACAGCCCCTGCCTTACCGTCTTCTTTAAAGTTCTTATGCTGAGTCATATCAGTGTTACCAGTTGAGAAGATAACAATGTCCCAGGTATCCTGGAATTTAACCCCTTTATCTTTGTGAGCAACGACACGGCCACCGTTGTTAGCATAAGCCATTAGGTTTTCCATGCCGTCCCTGTCGTTCATAAACTTGTCTATCTCATCGAGACAAAAACCACCGTGTTTAAACCACGGCATAAGCCTCTGTAAGCCTTGTACGGTAGACTTACTATCAAAGACAGTAAAACGCTTGTCTGGTCGTCCCTGGTGGCTTCCTAACAGGAACAGGAAGGTAGTCTTACCTCTGGATCTCTGTCCCTTTATGTAAATGATTGGTGAGAAGTCAGCAGAACGGGGAATGATACCCTTAGCATAAGCACCAAAATAGTGAGCTGTAAGGTAGGCATAAAGAAGACTTGCTCTCATAGCCTTTAATTGTATTTCTTTATAGATAGCTTCACTTCCAGCCGTTCCTGAGTTATCAGCAACATTATCTTCTTCGGCAGTAGTTGCAAACATATCACTACCTGGGCGAATATGTTTCCATCTCAAATTACCTTGTTTATCTTTTAACTGAACCCAGCCGCAATAAGTATAAGCCTGTTTTGTTTTTATATCGTGTTCTTTTGGATTTGCTAAAACTTCCTGCAAGCATTGAGCAATAGTCGTTTTAGTATTTTGTTTTGCCGGTGGCATATAGTTTTTTAAGTATTTATGGCTTAAAGAGTTAAAATCTTCTAACGGTATTTCAACTTCTTCATATTCTGGATTACCTTCCAGATCGGTAGAAATCGCTCTATATTTTACACGAATAGAAGTAAAAGCAGTTTTACCATTTTCACCAATGGCTTTTGTAACTGCAATCGGGCAAATACCAAATGGATGGAAACAGCTTCTATTACCGTCTTTCTCTGGTGTCCAGAAGCCGTCCGCTTTAATTTGAAGACCAGATTTTAATTCAGCCCATAGCTGATTATGTATTTCTATATTTTCGTTTTTGTCAGTCATACTATTTTCCTTTTTACATTCATTCTTATTGTATTTATTTATATTCAAAATTTACTACTATTATACAAACTCTTTTTTTAGATTTAAAGTTTTATTGTTTTTTACTGCTGACTCGAAAGCAAGCATATATATTTTTTTTCTTCTTAATATAACATTACGATCTTGTATGTCAAAAATTTCAGATATATAACTTTGCTTAGAATTAAAATCAGCAGTAATTTTTTCTAATGCTTTTTCTAATAAAGGTCTATCACAAAATAACGGGAATATTTTCCTTTGAGATAAGATTGCACAAATTAGAGAATATACTATGAAGTTGTCAGTACCTTTTATATATATTCCGCAATCGTTATACCATTTTTCAATTAAATTAGTATAAAAATAATGCTGGAAGTCCTGCATATATTTTATTTTAAAATCTTGTGAGCAAGAAATTAAAAGTTCGTTTTTATCAAATTCGACATTTAAAGTACCAAAGTTTTTTATTTTTGGTTCTTTGTAGTTTTCTTTATCTTTTACTCTTTGAATACGGCTAATTTGCCCATTCAATGGATATTTATCCAAAAATTTAAAACTACCCGCCATAAATTCACGGGCTTCTTCTACTGTTGCCGCTGGGTAATAAACTAATTCGTCGTTAGCTTCTTCTATTACAGTCTCCTGTAATGCTGGGAGTTCCCCCCCAGCCTCCGTATCAGTGGTTTTAAGTTTGGCTTTTAAAGCCTTTAATTTTTCTAAATCCATATTTTTCTCCTTTATTATAATTTAGGACCTTTCTTTTTATTTTCATTTTCATTTTCTGTTTTTGGTTCTTCTTCTTTTGGTATTACACGATCTTCATTTTTGATAATATTTTTCTCTACAAGAGTATCTTCATAAAGCTTGATAATTTCTTGTTGAGTATCATAGTTAACAGTTAATTCAGTATTTTTAACTTTAAGCCTTACAGCTTCTTTTGCTTTTTCTTTAAGAAGTTTGTTCTCTTCTTTAAGAGCTTCCATTTCGAGTTCTATCTCGGTCTGATTTTTAATTTTATCTTTCAGAGTAGAGTTCTCACTTTGTAATTTATCATTATCAGCTTTTAAAGTAGCATTACCAGAAACCAATTCTTTGTTAGTCTCCTTCAAAATTCCATTTTCTTCTTCAACTTTGAATAACTTATCTTTAAGCAATTTAACTTCATTTTTCAAAGTATCACGAATTGCTTTTGCAATTTTAAGAAGTCTATCAAAGCCCCTTGCTTTATATAAATTACTTTTAGTTAAAGCTGTATTGTCTTCTTCAAGTCCAGAAACTTCTTTTTCTAATTCAGGTACCTTTTTAGCTATTTCAGCTTGTTCTGCAAGTTCGCTTGCAAGTTCACCATTCTTTTTAATGTAAGCCTGAATTTCATTATTATGACTTTCGTTTAAAGAAGTAATTTCTTCTTTATGTGAAGACTTTAATTCTTCAATGATATTAGTTTTATTGTCTAACTCTTTTAAAAGTTTATTGTTTTCATTTTCCAATATAGCATTTGTTTCAACAGCAATACGAGCAGCTTTTGCTGCATTAATTTGATCTACTAATGCTTTCTGTCTTGCAAACAAATCAGCTAATTCTCTTGTCTGGTGTTCTTCCATTCTTCTGTAATAGTCGCCAGCTTGTGCCGTATTCATCGTAGGTTCGGCATCTTCAATAGCTGGTAGTTCTGGAAGGGTACCGGTGAATGCAGCTTGTCTTGCTTGATTGTGGGCTTCTGGATCAGTGCCTTTATTTATTCTATTAGATTGAATAGTGGCAAGTTCTGGCAAACCAGCAGCTTTTAAGTTTTTATTAATAGCTTCGAGTATAGCAGTTTGACCTTTGCTATCATTAATATCAGTTAATGGCTGAACCAAAGTTCTCTTAATGCCATTATCATCATAGTGATATAATGTTGTTGGGTGAACCCAGGCTTGACCATGTGCCCCTCTTTCTTGGTCTACATGACGGGGATAAGCTAAAACAGACCTATAACCAACAACACGATCACCCTGGAAAGTCATATCAGGGTGTTCTAATGTTCCAATTATTATATTATTTGCTAAAAGTTGTCTTTCTTCAGAGCCATACTGTGATAAATCCCAGCCAATCTGAGTATATTCATATTTGATATTATTAGTAGTACGCGGACGAATTGCTTTAATATATTCAGTTTGTTTTAATTCGTCGAATTTCGGAGAGTAAACAGCAAAAAATTTATTTACACCTTCTAATTTATATTCATTGTCTAATTCGCCAGGGAATGACATTAACCCTTTTTCTTCTGCCTTAATGAAAAAATCTTTGTCTAATTTTTCTTCCCAAGATTGCTTAATAAAAGATTTAAAGAAATTAGGATCATTAAATTCTACTAAACCTTTATCAATAAGAGTATTGATAAATTTTTCAAAAATTGGAGCATTTATTCTTGTATTAAATTCTTTTCTTTCTTCTTCTTTTCCAAACGAAAAGTTATTATCACCTTGCATTGCAGCAATTTTATTTCTTTCAGGTAAATCTATCCCTTGCTCATCTAATTTTTGAACCAGTTCAACGGCATTTAGTGCAGTAATTTTATTACCTGTGAAAGGGTCCATATAAGAAGCAAGATCACCAATGCTTGGGTCACCATTAACGGCAGGTGAACCACCTTCTGATATTTTTTTTCTAAAATCGCTTGTTAGTAAATTACTTAATATTGTTACATTCGCCATAATTATTTTTCCTTTTTAAGTTAGTTTATTATCAAATAAAAAATAACCTTATTCTTTATTTCTTATTCTATATATATCTTAACGCAAGAATAAGAATTAACAATAGTTTATTCCTTATTTTTTATAAGTAATGTTTCATTTCTTTTATTTAATTCTTTTAAAGCCCATTCAGCCAAAGCGACAATAGAAACCCCTTTGGTTCCCATAGTATGTTTATCTAATGCTTCGTCTAAATCCTTTGTAATGCGAACTAAGAGCTTGCGGCTATGCTCTTTAATGCTGGCATCGGTGATTACACAAACAGAATTACTGTCATTATTTTTAAGAGTAAAATCAAAATATGTATTACTCTCATTAAAAATAACTTCGTCTGAGATTTCTGTCAGTCTGTTTATTTGTTCTAATAAGTCTGTTTTTTTGTCTGTCATTTTAAATCTCCTGTCTTATTCATTGTTATATAGTGGTATATATTTCTATATATCGCTATATATTACTATATATTCGATATTTTAAATAAAGTCAATCTTCTGAACTATTTATTTCAGCAATTTTTGACGGCTCTATTTTATCGCTTTCTCTTTTACCAGTGTAGAGATCTAAAATGCCCTGGATAACTTCATAGAATTCATCTTTTGCTTTATCAGCGAATGGAATTCCGCAATCTTCGTCAAATACGGTAGTTGATTTTATATAGGCATTTGGATAAGCCTGTCTTTCGGGAACGATAATCGTTTTATGATTTTCTCGTTCTGGAAAGAAAGTATTAATTACATTTTTTTCAAGAGCAGATAAACGTGGTTTAGTTTTATTTGCGAAAGCTAAAACTTTTTTACCCATTTTATTAAATTCATTTATTGCTTTAACGGTTGGGAAAATGCTTTCGCCGTTCGCCTGGTAAGGAACTACAACAATATCCCCTAATACATCCATATCCCATTCTGGGCGGTGGTCCCAGATGATTACATTAGCTGTATCAATATCTTCTTTTGATAGTTCTTTAACGACCTTAAAGACTGCTTTATTTTTCTTTAAAGCACCTTGATAGAACAGTGAACAAGTACCCTGGGGATCTCTTTCAACAATGACTACATTTTTATTAGCAATCTTAGCGAAGAAATAAGCCAAAATCAGCGAACTGGTGCTTTTCCCAACACCTCCTTTTGGACTGTTGACGGAAATCTTAATAATATTTTTTCTTAATTCTAATTCTTTTTCTATATTCATTTTCTTATTTCCTATTGACAAATTAATTATTAGATATATAACAGTATATATTGCTATATATCACTATATACTGAATATTAGTCTCAAATTAACTAAAAGTCAAGAAAAAGGAGAGAAATAGCAATGAAATTATAAATAAAAAAGGAGTAATAAATATGAGAACTAAAAATAAAAACTTTATCTATCTCTTGTTTATGTTGTTATTTGTAGTAGCACATACACAAACAGCACAAGCATTTGATTTATTCGCATTACCAGAAGAAGACTTAATGAATAAATACTTTTTTGATCCATTATTCGGTGATAATAGTATTATTGGTCCATTGTTAGCAGTATTAAACACAGGTGTTTTAACTCTCGGAGGTGTTTTATTTATATATAATATGTTAATTATGACTGAGCGATCAGCGGCAAAAGCTGATAAATTAGTAAATAGCCGTTGGTATTTTGTCAGATTACCGATCGCTGTCGCTTTAATGATGCCCCTTAATAACGGTTTTTCACCTATTCAAACAATAGTTGTATGGTCAGCTAAGCAAGGGGTAGGGCTTGCGACTCAAGTTTATAATGTTTTAGCTATATCTTCTTTTGAAGGTGCTTTGTATATACCGCCAAAATTAACTTCAAAAGTGGAAAAAGTAGCATATGGAATGTTTATTAATAATGTTTGCGTAAATGCTTTTAATAAAGCAATAAATGACTATGAGCCAGAAACTAAAAACTTATTTTTCAAAAACTCTTTTAAAATGGGTCTATTAGCTCCAAACCCTATAAATAATAAATATTTTAGTTCGATTGATTATTCATTTAAAAATAAAGAAATACAACCAGATTATGCAACTAATACTTTTTATCAGCCATATTTTTGTGGTAGAGCAGTTCAAAACCTTAATAATAATACTTCTGCAAAGAACTTAATGAAAACAGAAGCCGGTAAAATGTTAAATGTAGATGCTGCTTTAACAAAATTCAGCCCGGTTCAAGCGAGTGAATTCATTAATCTACAAAATTCAATGTTCGTTTTATCACAAAGTTTTTTAAGTGGAAGCGAAACAGAAAGTAGTGTTTATAATAAAATACAAGTTGCAGCCAATAGTTACCAGAAAAATATTTCAATTGCTGCACAAGCTGCATTTTTAACTTCTGTAAATCCAGACTACATTAAAAATATGATGAAAGACGGAATATTAATGTTTGGAGCATATCCTAATCAGATCAGTGCCGCAGCCGATCAAGTAACAACGGCAATGAGTAATTTACCAAACATAGATTTACCAAAATTAAGTGGTGCTTCTGAGTTTTCTACTCAAACAGCATTATATGACGCTTTTCTAAATGTCCAAAAAGCAAAAGACTTTGCAAAAAACGGAGCTTTATCTTCAAATTCCGGTATTCATAATTTAGGAAATGCCGAAACAAATTCTACAATAACCGGATCTTTATTATCCTGGTTTACACAAGATAATAATTTAGGTATCGGAAACGACGAAGGTGCAATTGCTTCTAAAAATTTATTGTTAGCTGCTAAATCGGAAGGAAACAAACTAATCAATGCTGCCTGGGCCTCGTTCGCTGCTGCAACTGGTTTTGCTGTTGCAGGTGGTGCTGCTTCAAGTAATCTTATATCGAGTGTCGTAGGTGCTGACGGTGGTTTTCAGAGCCTTATGCAAATGTTAACCCCTGTGTTTATGACTATCTTTTTCTCACTTTTAGGTGCTGGTATTACATTAGCTGTATTCATTCCACTTTTAGTTTTCATAACCTGGTCAATGGCAATCATTCACTATGTTCTGGAAGTCTGCCTGGCTGTCTGTGCGGCTCCATTCTGGGCTTTAAGTCATACAGTCGATAAAGGTGAAGGATTGATAGGAACGGCTTCCAAAGGCTATACAGAGCTTCTATCACTTGTATCAAGACCTGCTTTAATGGTTATGGGTGGTGCCTTTTCAATGAAACTTTTATCAGCAGTAAATGGATTTATAAATGAAGGATTTGCAGCAGTATTTAATCTTAATGTTATAAGTGATACTTCTGGACTCGGTGTAACTATTTTTTGTGGAAGTATTGTCGTTTATTCATTAACTATGCTTGCTCTTACTAAAAAAATCATATCCTGTATTACTCTTTTCCCAGATAAATTTATGACTTGGATCGGTGGTGCTACTGGCGATATGTCTTCACCTGTTAAAGATATTGGTGCAACTACTGCAATTGCAGCCGGTGCAACAGTAGGAGCTATGAAAGTAGGTAATGGTTCTAATCTCGCAAATGCCGTTAAATCAATGGCTGGAGGGAATAAAGCAAAACCTAAGAGTCCTGTAAATACACCAAATTTTGATAATACAAACTCAGGATCTGCAAAAGAAAGCAATGCTGAACCCAATAAGCAAGCATTTAAGCATTTAAAAGACTTAAATAGAGATAATTAATAAATAATATAGCCAGTTTAAAGGCTGGCTATATTAAATTTGACAAGTCATTTTTAATATGTAAATCATTAGTTAAATAATATAAAAAGGTGAATATATGGAAAGCAAAATTTTTAAAAATCTTCAAATAGCTGTATTCAGAGAACAAGTGATGAATATAAAAAATCACAATAACATTATCGATATTGTGGACGCAATGAAAGATAAAATATCTTTTGATATTTTGATTTATCATTCAGTGATTGCTTATATGTCAAAAGTCGAATTGTTAGCATTACAATACAGTCATTATATTGAAACTAAAAAATCTATAACAGACAGTATAAAAAATGTCAGGGATTTTATTTGTGCTTATGAGAAGAAGAGACAAAAAAAAGTTAAGGATATGGACTATAACGAATTAAAAGAAAGACAGAAATATAAAGAATTCAAAAGAAACATTAGCTTAATAGATAATATGTCAGATCTATATTCCGGCAATGATAAAGAGTTTTATCACGAAATAGCAGAGCAGTTAAAAAGATACGACGACTTAATTTATCATTTACTGGAACATTCAGACTGTAATTTAACGGACGATAATTTTATTTCTTTAATCGAAGATATGAAAAAATTTAAAGGCAAAAGAAAAATGAGCAATGAAATATTTGAAAGTTTGCATACTAAATATATAACAATACTTTCAGATAGAGTTTTGCATTTAGTTTTTGAAAATGAAGAACCGAAATTAAAAAACAGGATAAAGGGGAGGGTTTAATATGGATATAATCTTAACAATTTTCGTATACATACCAGCCGTATTGTTTTATATATTGCTATTGAGTGAACTATATAAACTTATATTAAAAAATATCAAAAGAAAAATAAAAAGGAAAGTTAAAACAGAAATATTAGATAGTTTCAGGAACTGGAAAGGTACTTTAAACGAATTTGAAGAAGAACTTGAAACTTCGGTTACTGATTACTTTGACTCTGACAATGACGGTTTAACAACAGCAGAAATAACAGCAAGTGATTTAGTAGCATATGAAGACAATAGAAAAAGAAAATAAATAAGCCCCGCAATGGGGTTTATTTTTTATTAATTATTTTTAAATATGCTATTGACAATAAATTTAGATCGAATATAAATAGTATATAGCACTATATAGCGATATATATTGATATATACTAAATACAACAAGGAGAATTAACTATGAAACTTTTTAAAAAAACTATTCAAAAAAACAAAGATAGAATTACTAATAACGGAAGCTTCCAGATATTAAAATATTTCTTTTATCCACAGAAAAGAGAAGAAAGAAAATATAGTGGTTTTGCAGAAGCATTAGCTGATTACAACACTGATGAAGCAACATTGCAAAAGAGTTACCGTAATTTTTGCTTTATGGCTTATATGTGGGGATTTGCTTTCTTAGCAAACCTATTTTATCTGTTAATGGGTTTATTTATAGACGGTCAATTTCACGCAAGTAATTTCTTTTTTGGCTGTATCTGCTTTGGGTGCTGGTTTAAAGGTGCTGGCTATGCTTACTCACTTAAATATCACACATTAGAAGTTATAAAGGTTTTAATGTCTCCTTTAGACTGGTTCCCGGACTTCACTCACAAAGTAAAAATGGTTTACAAAGACAAGCCAATATCAAGAGATATAGACATTAGAAGATAACAAAATAAGGGGGGAACCCCTTATAAGGAATAATTTATGAAAAATAGAATAAATAAAATATTAGATAATTCAATCAATATATTAATCAATAGTATATATGCTTTTATAATTATTAAAATAGGTTTTACGATTTTGTTATTTTTCACAGCATTAATACGAGAAACTTTTATTTAAAGAAAAGGGAGAATATATAATGGAAAATGAAATGATAGATTTATATTTTAAATTGCCTGGTCAATTTATAACTGATAATGATTTAGCTAAAATTTATAAATTTTATGAAAGTAAAATAGTAGTTATAAAAGATGGTGTAGGAACTGGTAAAACGACTATATTAAAAAATATCTATAATAAATTAACACTACCATCAAAAACAGTTTTTATTGATGATTTATCATTCAAATGTAATAAAAAACTGCTAAGAGAAAAAATACAAAAATATATTGCAGATGGTGTTTTTATATTTATTACAACAAGTTGTAATTATTCAGTGATCAATTATTATTTAAAACCTTTTTTTGATTATTCCATATATGAGTCTGTATATCATTTTTACGCTTTTAATCAAAATATCAATAAGACTTTTTTAGGTTTATCGACACACAAGCAAACAGAAACAAAAGAAGACTGCTTAAAAAAAATAATAAATGGAGAAATAGATTTAGACAAACTGGATACTGATATAACTGATATGAGTATAGTAAATGAGATTGTAGCAGAAAGAGATAAAATAAAATTAGAAGAAATTTTAAAATCAAAACAAGTCTACAACAAAAGGCGATTATAAAAGGAGATCGGAAAATGAAGAATAGAGTATTTAGAATATTAATTATTTTAATAGGGTATGGGATATTTGGTGTAGTTTATTCCTGTATGTTCTTTTATACATACCATATGTTCTTTGGTGAAAAAAAATATATTGATCTTATGGATTTAACACATAGTTTTTTTGTTTTTTTTGTTTATGTTTTTCTTTACATTGGATTTTACGAAATTCTCTGTTTAACCTACAAAAAAATCACTAAAAGAAAAAGACTATAACCGAACCCCCAGGCTGGGGGTTTTTTCTTGCTTGCAAGTCCTACGGGGTAGGACTATAATCAACTCATACAGGGTAGGAGTTCAAAGCAATGGAATATCTGGAATTCGTGGAAACTTCTGTTTTTACGAGAGAATGTAAAAGCTTACTCACCGACGACGAGTACAAGGAGTTTCAGACTCACTTACTCTTAGACCCGGAAGCTGGATCGATCATTGTCGGAACGGGTGGTTGTCGTAAGGTTAGATGGGCTAGACAGGGCACAGGCAAGAGTTCAGGCATTAGGGCTATATATTACTACTATAATCCTGCTGGACGGCTCTACATGCTTCTTGTCTATCCTAAGAGTGAGAAAGACAGCTTATCAGCAGCAGAGAAGAACCAGCTTAAAGCCGTAGTATCAATTTTTAAGGAGTCTTAAACTATGCGGAAAGAACTTTTTGAAGATCTCATTGCTTCCGCAAAGGAAGCTGTAGAAATCCACCAGGGCTTACGTGAACCTGCTCGTATTACTCGGATGGCTATTCCAGATGTTAAGGCTATACGAAGCAATACAGGGCTTAAACAAGACGATTTCGCTTCATTGGTGGGAGTATCCCCAGCTCTTGTCCAGGCTTGGGAACAGCACCGCAGGACACCTTCTGGAAGTAGTTTAAAATTACTTCGTATGATTGAGTTAAAACCTGACTTAATTGATACATTGAAGTTAACATAAATAAGAAAGCCCCTGACTGACAACAGGGGCTTAATAAACACAATAAGGAACTTTCATTTTTTCTCTTTATATGTGCATATTGCATACACATATATACAATTATCAGGTTTTTAAATATAGTCAATATTAAATAGCACTTTTTGTAATTGTTTATTTATTTCATAAACTTATATTCTCTTTTATATTACGAAAACGCTTGCTTTTATTTTCCAAATAAAAATAATTCTGTACTTCTTTTATTTTTTAATATATCTTCATTCTATTAATATAATAAAGGAGAATAAAAATGAAAAAACAATTTAAAAAAACACTGGCAAGCATTCAAACACGATCTAATCGTTCAAGTTCTAATACAGTTAGAGAATTTTTTAATTGTGTGTCTTACACTATGATAATGAACAGTCTATTCCAGTTAGAACAAAGAGAGTTATTTTATTTAGGTGGTAAAATATATGGTTTTAACAAACTTGCTATGCAAGCTGGATTAATCAATAATTTAGTAACTTTAACCGATAGGTATAAATTCAGCATAGAAGAAAAATTTTATAATCAGTTTGAGAGTGAAATAATAGAAACAGTTAATTTTCTTTGCACTGAAATAAACAATAAACCTTTAACAGATATATTCAATGAACTATTCGAAGAATGTTATTTGACTGGTAAAAAAGGTGATGGTTTTGCTCAATATTTAACTCCCAACAGAGTATCAATCGGTGCGGCTAAATTTTTATCAATAAAAAAGAAAGATAATTATAGAGTAGGGGATATTTGCGGGGGAACAGGTTCAATGATTTTAGCTTTAACTTCAGAAATTTATGAAAAAGAAGGGTTAGAAGGAATTCAAAAAATAGACCTATTTTATCAAGATAAAGATCCTTTTATTTCACAAATATTCATAGCTCAAATTTTAACTAATATGGTTTACCATAATTTTGATTTTAAAGATTTGCGGGTCTATATTGGTGACTCTATAACTGAATACGACACTATAAACACTCTATTTCTAAGAGTTAAACAAAATCAGTTAGTGGCTCAAAGAGTATTAGAAATTGATAAAGAAAAGAAAGCAGCATAATAAATATAATGAGAAACCCCTAATTACCAAACGGAACAAACCACCGGGAAAGTAAAAAGGGGATCTCAACTGGATTATATCAAAAAAATCTTAACCCGAACCTTACCCCTTAAAACTTTTATGAGATTAGGGGATAAGGAAATAAGAATTAAGGATTTAATAGGGTATATAGTGCTATATATTACTATATATCGCTATATATTTAGAGTCAGATCCAGAGCAGATCCCAAACGACCACACCCAAAAAGACAGAACCGCAGTCAGTGCGGTCAGTAAAATCTTATAAAGTATTGATATATAAGGGTTTTTAAT
>OCAM01001262.1_pt1 | contig 13942 bp, 6 predicted proteins | sample 1538281 | NCBI WGS metagenome assembly OCAM01 (sample SAMEA2580273, study PRJEB22360) | human gut metagenome | biome: human gut; feature: human-associated habitat; material: faeces | place: Denmark | collected 2008/2010 | reverse complement strand
GCAAAAGTAACGAAAGAATCACCTTATGGCACAATTGCTGTTAATTGGAAGTTGAAAGATGATAATCAGTTGAATCTTCAATTGACAGTTCCTGCCGGAACAACGGCTACAGTTTGCATCCCTAATAATGCTGTCTCATGTAAAAAGAATAAGAAGAAAGTGAGTGTTAAGGAGCAGACTGTTGATGTAGAAGCAGGGCATTATGATTTTCTATTTAATTTGAAATAGATACCCCTACTAGAGTGTATTTATGATTTTCATTTCTCATATTCTCATTCATTAATCATAAATGGCAGAAAACTAATAGGATAGACTATGAGAAATGATTTTTAAGATGGTATTTCTCATAGTTTTTCTGTCAAATACCCCGTATTTTACCTTATTTCTCATACTTGTTGGATTCATTTCTCATAGTGTTTTTCCAATCAACCTATACAAGAATAAAGAAACAACTAGTCAACCATTATCAGGGAAGTACATATTCTCCTTGTCCCATATATTGTGGGAAAGTATTCCCTACTAGTAGGGAAAAGATTCTCTTATTTTGTGGGAATAAATTCTCATAATATCAGGGAACATTTTCCCATAATATATGGGACAATCGGAACTACAGTTTATCTTCAACCAGAAAAAAGGAGAAGATAGTATTTGACTATGAGAAATACTCTGAAATACTATGAGAATAAGGTGAATTTTAAGCTAAAATAGAAGGTGTATTATGAGAAATGCCGTCTTAGAAAGTATTTCTCATAAGCTATTTATTTGATTATTTGTTGTTTATCAGTCACCTATGAGAATATGAGAAATGAAATTTAAAAATCTTCTCTAGAGGCTGCTGAATTTTTTATTGATACATTTAAAAACGCACCGTAATAAACTAAATTATCATTTAATTTAAGTCTGTGCAGAAACAAAATTAACTTTAGGAAAATTGTCCAGTGAATGGACTTGAAGTTAATCGCCTTGATTATTATTTTTATATGATTCTTTTTAAATTTCTCTTTAGTGGTTTCTTAAATTTCAAGCGTTCATAGTATAAAGTTCAATAGATATAGGTAAAAAGTTAGGATTGGTGTTTGAAATTCCACAATATTCCTCCGGTCTGTTTATTCTTCTTTTATGAGTGACCGGAGGAGTTGCTGGAAATCCTGTTTGACCAAAATGAAAATATGATATCATGAGGACTGTTTTCCAAGCTTTTGATTATGAAATTGCCAGACTAAAATCCGTTGGCGGAACTAATAACTAAAATAATATTTAAATGAGAAAAAGAATATCGTTATTGCAAATGGCTGTTTTCTTCTTTACGGCTCAGGTAGCTTGGGCAGGTAATATAAAAACAGAAAAAGTAACACTGGTAGGAAATGGAATTGTAGAATTTATCCCCGTAGGGTATGATGTTTCCCGTACGCCTTCATTAATTCTCTCCCATGAACCGGAAAAGAAAGGTGAAGTACCGGAAAACTGGAAATTAGTTCCTCAATTTACGATGACTGATGGCAAGGCAAATGCCTCATTGGATGTTCCAGCCGGAACAAGTCTGTATGGAGGTGGTGAAGTGACCGGTCCGTTGCTGCGTAATGGGCAAAAGATTAAAATGTGGAATACGGATAATGGTATGTATCGGGTTGATGGTGGCTCACGTCTGTATCAAACGCATCCGTGGGTATTGGGTGTTCGTCCGGACGGGACAGCGTTTGGCGTATTGTTTGATAGTTTTTGGAAGGCTGAATTGATTACTAATTCAGATAAAATTGAATTTAATACTGAAGGAGCACCTTTTCGTACTTATATCATAGATCGTGAATCTCCGCAAGCTGTATTAAAAGGACTTGCTGAATTGACCGGTACTATAAGTATGCCTCCCAGATGGGCAATCGGTTATCATCAGTCTCGTTTTTCTTACGTGCCGGAAGCTAGAGTGAAAGAAGTTGCCAATACTTTTCGTGAAAAGAAGATACCGTGCGATGTAATATGGTTTGATATCAACTATATGGATGAATTCCGTGTATTCACAATCAATGACAGGGATTTTCCCGATCCGAAGCGCATGAATAAGTATCTGCATGATAATGGATTCCATTCCGTGTATATGATAGATCCAGGCGTAAAAGTGGATGATAACTATTTTGTGTATAAAACCGGAAAAGAGCAAAATGCTTTTGTTTGTGATATCTATCGTAATGAGTTTCACGGGAAAGTATGGCCGGGTGCTTGCGCATTTCCTGACTTTACCCGTCCGGAGACGCGCACTTGGTGGTCCGGACTTTATAAAGACTTTATGGCTAATGGAATAGATGGCATTTGGAATGATATGAATGAACCGTCTGTATTTGATGGTCCTGGGGGAACGATGCCGGAGAACAATATTCATTTAGGAGGAGGCAACTTACCTATTGGTAGCCATTTAATGTATCATAACGCTTATGGTCGTCTGATGGTCGAAGCTTCTTATAATGGCATGATGGCTGCTAATCCAGGCAAACGTCCATTTCTTCTTTCCCGCTCCAATATTATTGGCGGACAGCGTTATGCAGCCATGTGGACGGGCGATAACGAAGCTACTTATGAACAGATGAAACTTTCTGTACCGATGTCTATTACATTGGGGTTGTCCGGTCAGCCTTTCAATGGTCCGGATATAGGTGGATTTGCTGGGAATACGACTCCCGATTTGTGGGGAAACTGGTTAGGCTTCGGGGCATTTTTCCCTTTTTCCAGAGGACATGCTTCCTGTGATACAAATAACAAGGAACCGTGGGCATTTACTAAAGATATAGAAAAGGAATCACGCATGGCATTAGAACGTCGTTACCGTTTGCTGCCTTATCTCTACACTGCTTTTCATGTGGCTCATAAAGATGGACAGCCTGTGATGGCTCCGGTTTTCTTTGCCGATCCGAAAGATGAAAGTTTGCGTGCTGAAGAGCAAGCTTTCATGTTGGGGACAGACCTGTTGATAATTCCTGCATTTGCAAAGAATCCTTCTCTACCCAAAGGAATTTGGGAAAATTTATCTTTGGTTAAAGGAGATACAAAAGGTAAATATCAGGCTAAATTAAAAGTAAGAGGTGGTTCTATTATTCCAGTAGGCAAAATAATTCAGAATGTGAATGAAAATTCATTCGACCCATTGACTTTAGTTGTTTGCCCGGATGAGGATGGCAAAGCGGAAGGCTCTCTGTATTGGGACAAAGGAGATGGATGGGGATTCCAGAAAGGAGATTATAAACAGCTAACTTTTAAAGCAGAGTTAGTAGACGGGCATCGTCTTATTGTAAAGGTGACAGACGATAAGGGGGAAGATCAAATTGATTTTGGAATGGTAAAGGTAGAAGTATTGCATGCTGGTTATACTTATAAATCTTCTGGTGATATAGCTAAAGGCATTACAGTGAATTTGTAAAGGAGAATACAATAAATGAGGAGTTCGTTTATTTAATCATCTTCTTTTTGTACGGTTTGGAACTAAACTTCATCCTTATAATCTAAATGTGATTACTAAAAATAGCTTCCAGTCAAAAACATCAGTAAAAAAGGTTGTTGACTGAAAGCGAACCGAAAGCAAAAAAGAGAGATGAGTTCAGTCTCTTTTTTAGAGCCTCTATATTCGTTCAATAGAGCCTCTGTTTAAGTGAAATGCAGGCTTCGTTTCACTTAAACAGAGGCTCTGTTTTACTCACCTGACGTGTTAATGATTCTCATCCTGCATATCAATGATTCTAAGCCTGTATTTCAGCGTTGCCAGGCTTCCGCTCTGTATTCTTTAGACTACGTGTCAGGTATATATATCCAGTATGGTGATTATATATCTACACCACACTGGATATATAGATCCACCGGCAAACGCAAAGAGACTGAAAGTATTGAAAGTACTCCTCCTCCTTATCTTAAATCTCTCTCTGTAGGGGATATTGTAATTCGCTTTTGGTTGCTATCTTCTTCTATCAAGGAGTTTGTGAACAATACTAAAACGACTGAAACTAGATTATGATGTAAGTTTATCAGGAACAATCTAGCCAGATTGCATTGGAAGGTTTACCCGTTTGAATAGGATATTATATGTCGCTTTTCTGGCTATATATCATACTCTTATCAGAAAGTAAAAAGGGGATGCATCACATGGACGCATCCCCTTTCTACATCAATACTATTATGAGTATTTATCGGTTTATTAAAATGTAAGTTGTACTCCTAAGTTAAACACGCGCTGGTTCATGTATGCATCACCGGCGGAGTTGGACTTGATTTCCGGGTCTTGTTGATACTTATCAAAACTTGTCCATGTAAACATATTGTAAGCATTGAGGTAGACACGGAGGTTTGTAAGCCATGAAGGCAACACTTTTGTGGGCACTTGATAGGAGACGTCGATGGTTTTCAAGCGGATGTACCAAGCATCAATTAACCAAAAGTCGGACATATACGCTGCTGCGCTGTTTACAGTTGACGGATTGCTTGTTAAGCGCGGAAATTCGATGGCTTCACCGTTCAGGTAGCGTTCCAATGTCCAGCGTTTCTGGTGTAGAGGTTGGAATTGACTCTTGAAAGGTTCGATACCTGTGCCGTTTACCGAGAAACTGTAGTTGAACGAACCTTGGAAGAGTACGCTCACTGACAATCCTTTCCACGAACCACCGATTGTCCATCCCAGTGTGGTGTTGGGTAAGTTTGGCTTACCGATAGCTCCCTTGTCGAAGTCGTTGATAACACCGTCTCCGTTCAAATCTTTGTATTTCAAGTCGCCGGCTTGGATAGGCACATCGGTATTAGGCACAGCCGGTGCATTTGCGGCTCCTGCATGAATCAAGTCCACTTCTTCAGGTGTATAATAACCTATCCAAGTGTAACCGAATGGTTGACCGATAGGACGACCTGTTGCCGACAACCAATCGTATCTTTGTTGTGCTTCGGCATTAAACTCTACCTTATTCTTAGCATACGAGAATACAAAGTTGGTATTGAAGTTGAACTCACCGAAACGGTCTTGATAACCAATTTGTCCGTCAAAACCCATATTGCTAGTGCGTGCTACATTGATAGGTGAAGTACCCACACCTAGGATTTGCGGTATGTCATTGCGTTTCACAAGCTGATTATATCGTCTATCGTAGAACCAGTCGAAAGTAAATGAGAAGCGGTCGAATGCATTGAAATCGAGACCTATATCAAACTTCTTAGCTTCTTCCCATGTCACACTGCTATTGCCAAGGTCACCTTCCGTAATAGCAGTGGAAGTGACATCGCTTTGTCCAAAATTATAAGCATTATCAGTTGCTGTATATATCTGGTTGTAAAGGTAGCGGTTACCCATAGCTACGTCCGAACCTACAATACCATACGAAGCTCTGATTTTCAATAGTTGGATGAAAGAAATGTTATCCTTGAAGAACGATTCTTCGGAGATACGCCAACCCACACCAATAGCAGGGAATATTCCGTAGCGGTGTCCTTCGGCAAAACGGTCGGTACCGTTGTATGCAACATTGAAGTCGACCAGATATTTATCTTTATATTTGTAACCTACGGTAGCGGTAAGACCCTGAAAGTTTTCGGGAATCTTTTCTCCTTTATCGTCTGGATTTTTTTCTACGGTACGGCTTTGGCGGCTATACAGTAACGTGGCACTAACGTCATGTATTCCATTGAATACGCGTGCATAGTTGATGGAGGCCTGAACATCCAGATTTTTCACAGCCTGGTTGGTTCCGGCCGTCAGAGCATACTGTGAATAAGCATATTTACGGTTGGGGTTGATGTTATACTGATCCGTAGTAGGATCGTAGTGGTAGGTTGGGTACGCATCTTTTCCCCGGTTCACCTTGCGGAAGACTTCATCAATGGTAGAGTAAGCGATACGTGCATTGGCCGACAATCCTTTGGTAAGCCAATCCATCTTCCAGTTCACACCGTAGAGAATGTTGTTATCGTTACGGCGTGTACGTGTGTAACCTTCGTTAGCCAAACGTGCATTCAATGTAGGTCCGTAACCGTCCACATCTGAAAGGTAAGCATACGATCCGTCCGGATTGAGTACCGGTGCCGAATAGGGGTGCATGGCGGTGAAATTGTAAATCTCGCCTGTAGCATTCAGACTACTCGGTTCGTTGATGTTCATGAAGCGCGAACTGAAGTCCAGACGCATAGTCAGATTATCAGTAACAGTAAAGTCCAAGTTGGTACGGTAGTCAAAACGACGGTAAAAATAGCCGGTATTCACATCGTCATCTGCTTTAGCAAAGTTACGAACCAAACCACCTTGAGAGAAGTATCCACCGGATACAAAGTATTTCAAACGTTTAGTACCACCCGATACGTCGACATTGATGTTCGACTGCATGGCTGAATTTTTGAATACTTCATCGTACCAGTTTACATTAGGATGTCCGTATGGGTCGGAACCATCTTTAAACAGTTCCAAATCATGTTGTGTAAACATTTTCGTTAAACCATCGTTAGTACGTGCCTCGTTGACTAACAGGGCGGTGTTGTACGAGTCTAAGAAGTTGGGTTTACGGACAGGTATCTGACCGCCGGCTTCTGCACGCACATGGATCACTGGTTTTCCTTCTTCACCGCGACGTGTCTTGACTACCAACACACCGTTAGCACCCTTGATACCATAAATAGCAGTCGTTGATGCATCTTTCAATATAGATATGCTTTCAATCTCATTGACATTGATTTGCGACAGCTGTTCGTAACTGTATTCCACATCATCAACCATAATAAGCGGTTTGTTACCGTCTTCATTCAAGGAGCTGACACCACGGATAAAGAAGTCGGAAGCATCTTTTCCCGGCTGACCGGAACGTTGCTGACTGAAGAAGCCGGGCAGTTTACCCGATAATGTATTCTGTAAGCTACTTGTAGGAACTCTACGCAATTCGTTGGCTTGAATACCGCTTACGGCACCGGTCAGAGTGATACGTTTCGCGCTACCGCGACCTGTGATAACAACTTCGTTCAGGTTGTTGGCTTCGGAAACCCTCAATGCGATATTCAGTGTGCGCTGATTCGTTATTGCGACTTCCTGATTTTGATAGCCCACAAACGAAAATACCAATGTTTCGCCGCGTTTCACTTCCAGCGAATATTTTCCATCTATATTGGTGATGGTACCCCTTCCGGCTCCCTTTACCAGAATACCAGCTCCGATAAGCGGTTCGTTGCTTTCCCCATCAATAATGGTACCGCTTATCGTAAACGATTGGGAGTATGCCTGTACAATGCAGAGGAGGCACAAGAATGTTATAATTACTCTTTTCATAAGATATTACCAATTAGGGTTTTGAACCATATTCTTATTTTTTATTACTTCCGAATAAGGAATCGGATAGAAATAACGTTTATTGTCCCATTGTACATTGAGCACAGCTTGCGGAACGTAGGTCGTGGAAGTCTGTGATTTAGTGATGTACATTCCTTGAATAGGCTGTGCATAGACCTGTTCGGCAAGTCGCCAACGACGAATGTCCCAATAGCGATGTTCTTCAAAAGCCAATTCAATGCGGCGTTCATTCTGAATCACTTTACGCATTTCTGCTTGCGTCAAATTGTGTGTCAGCCCATCGGTTGTTAGTCCATATAAATTCTTTTCACCAGGTTCGATACCTGCACGTCGGCGCAGGGCGATGATTGCATCATATACGGCTTGCGAAGGAGTAGACAAATATTCGTTTTCGGCTTCGGCAAAATTCAGAAGTATTTCGGCGTAACGGAACATCACCCAGTTGTGTTGTGTGTCTTGATATTCGTTGGCTGCTTCGAAATCACCCATAAACTTGCGCATGTAATAACTCGTGAGCGAGTACGACGAACCAAGAGGATTATTGGCTCCACCCTGCCATGTTTCCATCGTAGAGTTCACCCATGACGAACCATTGTGTATAATGGTATATTCCAAACGTGGATCACGTTGTGCGTAAGGAAGCTGTTCATTGTATTCATATTTACCTTCCTTGATGAAGTGACCGTCTTTCATAAGGAATGCATCAACTAAATTCTGCGTGGGATTGGTGCGGCCGTTTCCTTGTTTGGCACCGCTAAGTCCCAATGGGCCGTTAGCTGTTTCCACTGTCTTATCCATCGCGTTTTCACGGAAGAAGATAACCTCTTTATGTTCGTTTGAATACCAATTGGTAAATACATTCTTGAAATTATCGTCAAGTCCCATGATAGCTCCGTCACCTGTTCCGTACGTGTTAATAAAGTTGCGGGCGGCATCGGCTGCTATTTTCCAACGTTCGCGATCATAAGAGGCATATCCTATCAACTCATTACCAGATTCAATGGGCTTTTCGTTGAATAACGGACTTGCTGCATAGAGCAATACACGAATCTTCAGTGCCTGGGCAGCCTGTGTGTTTACTACGTGTGCGCTGGCGGCGGCGTCAGGTAGTGGCAGCGAACGAAGGTCATCTTTGATATCGTCAAGCTCACTTACAATATACTTAATACATTGCTCGAACGTGCTACGTGGCAATTCGATGTTTTCGTTCAATTCGTACACTTTATCACCGATAATGGGCACTCCACCGTAGCGCTTCACCAATTCAAAATAGAAGTAAGCACGCAGGAACCGGGCTTCGGCTTTCATAGAATCATTGAGCCTGCGTGTATTACCGAGTGCATCAGTGTAAGTAGTGTTGAAAGGTACTACGTCAATGCCACTCAACAGAATGTTCACGCGGCGAATCACCAAATAAGGGTCGCTCCAAATCATATCCGAGTTAATAAGATTGGAGGCACTGTAACGTCCGATGGCTAGTTTGTATACATCGGACTCGGACGAAATAACAGAGAGCGCATCGTCGGAAGCGGCATCCAGGTAGTCACCATTTACGCCGTTGTGTCCATTACGCATGTAATAGTAGATGCGGTTGAGGTATTTACGTACTACAGTTCCGTTGGAGTCGGTCTTCGAGAAGAGATAATCTTCTGTAAACATATCTACAGGCGTACTCTCATAACTGTCTGTACATGCGGCAGCACTCAATAACAGCATAAATGCTCCTACTGCCCATGTGCCATATTTATTTTGTTTCATATCCATCATTTTTATTAGAAGTTAAGATTGATTCCAGTCGTAATGGTGCGCTGTAACGGATAGCTGGTGAAGGTAACTTCAGGGTCTTGCAAACGGGTACGTGACCATGTGAGTAAATTTTGTCCCTGTACAAATATCTTCACGCGCAGTCCGCCTAAGTAATTACGGCAGAAGTTTTCGGGTAGTTTGTACGATACGGTGGCGTTCTTGAGACGAATGTAGTTTCCGTTCTGTACAAAGAGTGAAGAGTTCCAGTTGTTTCCGTAGTTGTACATATTGCCTCCGGCAGTCAGTCTCGGATACGTAGCTGTTTCAGCAGTTTCGGGTGTCCAACGATTCAGCAAATTGGTGTAAGCTTGTCCGTAGCTTTGTCCGATCACTTGGAATCCTTCGAGCAACGTGCGGTCGCTATTATATAAGTCGCGGTTGTAAGCACCTTGGATAAGTGCTGTAACTTCCAACCCTTTCCATTCAAAGCCTAAATCAATACCAAAATAGCAAGTCGGTTTGTCGCCACCAATCACAGTACGGTCGAATTCGTTGATTTCGCCGTCACCGTTCATGTCTTTGTATTTCACGTCACCCGCTTGAATATTGTTGAAGCCGTTCATTACGGGATAACCATCGGCTATGTCTTTAGCTGTGAGGAATCCGGTAGCTACCAATCCGTAGATGGTACCGGTGGGTTGACCTGTCATTTTCAGATAGTCGTAAGGTACGTATTGCTCGTCCATGAACAACCGTTTGTTCTGTTCCATACTCCAGTTGGCTGATACATAATAGTTCACCTTACCGATGTGATCTTGCCAGCTAAGTTGTGTTTCCAATCCGTAGTAACGTGTTTTTCCGATATTTTCTGCCGGATAAGCAATACCTAATAATTGGATACTTTTACCACGTGATTGCAAAATATCGTAGTAGTAGTCATTGTAATAGTCGGCCGAGAGAGTCAAACGGTTCTTTAATAAGGTTAAATCTAAACCTACATTGACTTTCCTTCCTTTTTCCCATGTCAGGAGGGTATTTGCTAATGGGGATATTTCCGACACTGAACCTCCGTTGCTCATGGATGTACCGTTGCTATACCAGAATCCGCCATCTTCATTGTATCTCTTTAAGTAGCTGAAGTAACCGGCATTGTCGATTCCATTTCCTGTATGACCGTAGGTAGCACGTAACTTGAGTTGGTCTATCTTCGATGCCTCCATAAACTTCTCTTTGCTGATATCCCAACCCAGACCTACTGCCCAGAATGTTCCCCAGCGACGTCCATTGTCATAGCGGTTGTAATAACTTTCCGTTACGGCTGCTTGCGCGAAGTATTTGTTATCGTAATTGTATTCAACTTTCTGTCCGATGTTCGACGGAATCATAGGCAGGTCGTAGTTGTTGAGTATAGTACGTGTATCGCCCCAAAGTGAAGCTTTTACACCATGCATACCGAATTGGCGTTCCCAGTCTACATACATTTTGCCATACATATATTGGTACGTCGATACTGAACGGTAACTGTTGGTTTGTGAACTCACATCTCCATACTTGTCATAAGCCTCGTTGCCTTGTTGGGTTATGCTGTATTGAAATACTTGTGCCTGTTTGGTACGAACGATAGCATTGCGCACTTGCGATGAGATGTTTCCCGTTGCACCAACAGAAAGTCCTCTCACCAATTTATCGAAGTCATATTTCAAATTAATGGTTCCTACGACGTCGCGGGTATTGCTTGAGATATATCCCGAACCAGTGGTCTGTGCATAGAGGTTTTGGGTATACGAAGCGTTACCACCATACGTACCGTTGGGATTTAAGACGGGATAAGCATTGTTGGGAGTTTGCCATACGTTGCTCAAAAGGTCGCTGTATCCTGTCCCCGAAATACCTCCAGGTTGGTTTCCTTCTTCTATACGTCCCATTAAGGACATACTTACCTTAAACTCATCTGTCACGTTGATGTTTACCTTCGATGTGATGAGATACCGGTTGTACTTGAAATTGGTATTGTAGCTGTTAGCATCGCTCGTCTTGAACAATCCGTTTTCGCTGTAATATCCCAAACTGACAAAGTATTGAGCTACCCGTCCGCCACCTGTTACATTCAGGTTATAGGCTTGTGATGTAGTGGAATTATTCATAATAGCATCTTTCCAATTTACGTCGGGATGCAGATAAGGGGAAGTTCCATTGCGATAGGCTTCAAAATCATCATACGTATAGAGTGGTGACTTGCCATCATTGAGCAATGCTTCGTTGAGCAAATAAGCATATTGATAAGCCGAAAGTGGATTTGGACCGGATTTCAATGCACTGGATATACCAAACTTTCCGGTGAGTGAGAGGTGGAAACCACCTTTTGCATCAGGATTTTTGGTAGTGATAATCAATGCACCACGTGAACTGCGCATTCCTAAAAACATATTGGAAAGGGCATCTTTTTGAATGGTAACCGATTCAATGGCTTCGGGATCTATGGAATACAGGTCACGTTCCACACCGTCGACAATGGCTATAGGCGACTGTCCGCGTGCTGAAATGAGAAATTCTGAATTATCTCCGTAGATACCTCCACCTACATTAGGAATAGCTCCTACTATATCGGATTTGGTATTGGCCTCAGTCCGTAACAGTTGCATGCCACGGAAAGGCGATACATTAAGACCTTTCAATCGTCCTTGCAATCCGGTAAGGATGGTAGCCGACTGATATTTTACCAAGTCGTTGGTATAAACCGTCGAAGATGCTCCTAGGGTATTACTTTTAGTGTGATCCACACTGTCTATCGGTGCATCTTGTGCCTTTAGTGCGACGGCAGCTATACATAGTAGTCCCGTCGTTATCATTTTATACATATTCTGTTTCATTATCAGTAGAATATAAGGTTATCACTCGCAATAGAACGTATATATGAATGGTTCCTTCTGCGGAGGAAGAGGTATATTTAACATTACGAAGTCATCATCAGACTGTGTAATGGAGATAGATCCATCGGCATTAGTGAAGGCATATTCAATATTTACAAGCTCTGTTCCTTCAGGTACATTGAAGAACCCTTCCGGCCAAAATGTGATATTGTATGTTTTTGTATACTGATTCTCTTGTTTCATCAGGGTCTTGTCACTCTTTTCATTTACGGTATAACGGTGTCCGTCGCTAGCTACCGCCGTTCCTTCAAAATAGATCTTATCGGCCTTGACAAGTGCATTGTCGTCGTCCATGCCTCCTATGAAGCTAAAAGTTATAAAGTCGTTTTGCAATGCTGTTAATGGAGTGGTTTTGTTGAAGTGTTCGCTACAGAAGTCAGTGACAAGTCCTTCACCTTCTACTACCTCAAAACATCCGGCTTCCTCACATTTCTTTGCATCTGCACTTGTACTGAAGTTATCGTCAGTACTGTTAATAAAGAATGATGGTTTGAAACGCAGATTTTTGTTTCCTACCGGTACACGAACATAGATTGTAAAATGAATCTCATCTGCGACACCGTTATAGGGTCTTGTCCAATAGGCTGCCCATTCCATATCTTCCAGAATATTGGTACCAACACCGTATTCTTGCATGAGAGCAGCTGACCATGATAATCCTGGTTTGTTGCTAGGTTGTTCGGTCAATGGGATAAGCGTCATGTTTTGCTCACCTATATTCGGATCAAATGTATCTTCTGTGTACGAAACTCTGGCATTTTGTGCCAGATTCCAACTCTTAGGAGCCAAAAAGCCGAAAACCAGTCGTTTGTCATTACGCGGGTCTCCTTGAACTTTAATGTGTCCATGCATTTTGAAAGTAGCAGTCGTTCCAGCCTTTGCATAGTTTACAGCTTTTCCATCTATCATTTGGGTTATATCGACAGAATCGATAAAGAGGCAACTCATAACGATGAAAGTCATAAGTATGGTTGATAACGCTACGATGTGCCGTTTGCGTTGAAGCAAGCTGATTAATTTCTTTTTCATAAAGCGTTATGATTTTTAGTTTTCTGATATTTTCTTGAATACATAAGTGTAGGTATTCGAACCACACCCGGGGCTATGAGTAATTACGATGTTACGTTCGCCATTGGTAATGGGGAATAGGATATCGGTACTGGCCTGCTCCGTGGTTCCATCCTCTGTGAAATAGAGGCGAAAAGGATAATAGATATCGTCAACTTTCCACGTGCCATTGTGGCGTACCACAAAAGGCAGATAGTTTTCAATTGTGTACTTACCATCTTTCTTCAGGTCAATTTGGAACTGGCTGAAGTCCATGGTCTCGGTAATATCATTACTGTTGCGGCTCACTGTGGTGAGTTGCCACGTGCCTGATATGTCTTTGACCTGCTCCGTGTTTTTGTCAGGATCAGCAGGAGCAGAGAACGTATCACACGATGTCACAAGCAGAGTAGTCAGTAAGGCTATTGCCGCCAAATGTATGCTATGTTTCATATTTTGGGTATTTTATTAGTTGTAATAGGGATTCTGTAACAAATCTTTCGATTTCACCGTTTCATTGTAAGGAATTGGGAAGAAGTACATAGCCGGACGCCATACATGCGTGCGTACATCAAATTCTTTCCAAGTCTTTGTTCCGTCAGTGGCGCGAGTGATTTCAATGCCATGCATGGTTTTGCTTTCGGTTTGTGGAGCAATCATCCAGCGGCGTACATCAAAGAAGCGATGTCCTTCAAAAGCAAATTCAAGGCGGCGTTCTTCCTGAATGGCTTGGCGCATCTGTTTTTGTGTCATATTCTTTTCAAGTCCATACATACCATCTGCACCGGGCTCGATGCCGGCACGCTTGCGAATGAGTTTTAATATAGGATAGCAACCAAGTTGTTGTCCGCCTAGTGTTTCTTCGAAATCGGGACCATGATATTCATTGGCTGGTTTAGACTATAACCATAAAAATTCCCTCTGAATC